>VMHT01150380.1_pt1 | contig 11375 bp, 9 predicted proteins | sample 4693611 | NCBI WGS metagenome assembly VMHT01 (sample SAMN12280063, study PRJNA550983) | marine metagenome | isolation source: seawater sampled from same location over 5 years 0.02-0.2 micron viral filtrate | place: USA: collected off the coast of southern California halfway between the port... ... | reverse complement strand
GGTATTACAGGCGTTTTTATTCGAATGCTGGAATAACCCGCCCCACGGTCTGCTTTTTAGAAAAGGTTAAGCATTACTTTGTTGTCTAAAATTTTCCCACTAGATCCCGTCTTGCCGGTAATTAGCCAGGATGCAGTAAATATGCTGTATCAGAATGTCTATCGCGGCGCAGTCATGACGATTATTGCTTTTTCTTGTCTGGCTTTCGGCTTTGGCGATACTCCTGCTATGACAGACAAACTGGTCCTGTGTGCATTGATGGTAGCAGTATCTCTGATGCGTATGCTGGATGGATTACGCTGGCAGTTTGCTCATCCTGCCAAGCGTAATGTCAGCGCCGGCTTTATGCGATTTGCTGCCGGTAATCTGTTAACCAGTGTGCTGTGGTGTGCCTATGCGCTAATGAACTACCAGCATATGGGGTTATTAGAGCTGGCCTCGACCATGGTGGTTGTATCTGCCATGGCCGGCGGCGCGGCCACCGTACTGGCGCCAAGCAAAGCCCTGTCTTTTTCTTATTCAACCTTTCTGTTGCTGCCCCTTTCTATGCTGGCGTTGATAGATCCGGAGCAACAGTTTCGGCTATTAGGCTTTCTGGGAGTTGGATTCTGGGTGGCGATGCTTTCTACCACGGCTCAGTCAAATGCCTTTTTTTTGCAGGTCGTGGGTTTAAAAGAGCACAATTCGCAATTGTTAGACGACATGCAGCGCAAACGGGCCGAAGTGGTACGTATCAACGAAGCTTTGCGAAGCGCAAACGAACAGCTTGACCAGAACAACGCCACTCTTGAACAACAGGTAAATGAACGTACCCAGGAATTGTTTGAGCTATCGAACCAGGATGCCTTAACCGGCCTGTTAAACAGAGCCGGGCTGAAAAGCTATCTGGAAGATGCGCTTGAAACCGCCAAACACAACCGCTCTTCGCTGGCGGTGTTATTTATCGATCTGGATGGCTTCAAAAAGGTCAATGATACGCTGGGCCACGCCATTGGCGACCGGGTGTTAGAAACCGTGGCCCACCGCCTTGCTGCCTACTGCCCCGCTGCAGGATTTGGCCGCTGGGGCGGTGATGAGTTTATATTAGTCATGGAAAACTATGGTCAGCAGCAGTCTGTGGCCCTGGCCGAAGTACTGCGCGAAGCGGTTTGCAAACCGATGCAGACGCAGCGAAATCATATCTCGCTGGATGCAACTATCGGTATTGCTCTGTATCCATGTCACGGTACTCAGGTGCATACTCTGATTGAGCAGGCCGACTTTGCGATGTATCAGCAAAAACGCGCACAACGTGGTGCGGTCTGCATGTTCAATAAAAATCTTTTCGAACAGGTTCGACTTGAAGCGGCCCGTTTAGAAGGCTTAACCAAAGCTATTGAACATAATGAACTGACGGTGGCCTACCAGCCTATTGTCGAGGCCGGTACACATCAGGTGATCAGTGTAGAAGCTCTGCTACGCTGGGAGTTTGGCGGTGAAATGATTTCACCAATGGTGTTTATACCGCTGGCAGAAAAATCCGGTCTCATTAACACATTGGGATTGTGGGTGCTGGAGCAAGCCTGTACCGAAATGCAGCAGCTTGACTACAACCCTGCCCCGGCGCTATCCATCAATGTGTCCGTATTGCAGCTACTGGAAGATAACTTTATTGATAATATCGACCGGGTCCTTGAGACCACCGGCTTTGCACCAGAGCGGCTGCATCTGGAAATCACCGAATCCGCTTTTGCTCAGAACCGGGTGGTACTGGATGAGAAAGCGGGCGCGTTAAAAGCTCGTCAGATTCAAATTTCAATAGACGACTTTGGGACCGGATTTTCTTCATTAAGTCAGTTACAATTGCTCAGCTTCGATCGTATCAAAATTGATAAGTCCTTTGTCATGAACTTTACTTCTTCCAATCAGGCGATTGTTCGGGCGACCCTGATGATTGCCAAAGAATTTGGTTGCCAGACGGTGGCCGAAGGTGTGGAAACGCTGGCGCAAGCCCAGCAGCTCCAGAGTATGGAGGTAAGTCATTTACAGGGGTATTATTTTGCCCGGCCAATGCCTTTCATCCAACTGGCAGACTGGCTTACACAACAAGAAAATTAACTATGGCCCAGCTTTATTTTTACTATTCGGCGATGAACGCCGGCAAATCCACTTCACTATTACAGTCTGCCTACAATTATCGGGAGCGCGGCATGAATGCGGTTATTTTCACTGCCGCTTTGGACGACCGCTACGGCGTGGGGAAAGTAGCCTCGCGAATTGGCTTGCAGGCGGAAGCCGAGCTGTACAACAATGACGACAATATGTATCAGCAGATTTTCAATAAGCATCGTTTACAGCCCCTGGACTCGGTATTTATTGATGAAGCCCAGTTTTTGACCAGAAACCAGGTACGTCAGCTGGTTGAAGTAGTGGATGAGTTGGATATTCCGGTGCTGGCCTATGGTCTGCGTACCGATTTTCTCGGGGAAACCTTTGAAGGGAGCCACTATCTGCTGGCCTGGGCCGACAAGCTTGCTGAGCTAAAGACGGTGTGCCATTGTGGACGCAAGGCCAGCTTTGTGGTTCGTTTAGATGATGAAGGCAAAGCGGTTACCTGTGGTGATCAGGTACAAATTGGCGGTAATGATCGCTATGAATCTATGTGCCGAAAGCACTTCAAACAACTTGTCTGGGATTAACCAATGCCAATGCGACGCAATATACTTATAACCGGCGCCAGTTCCGGACTAGGCCGGGGCATGGCACTGGAATTTGCCCGAAGTGGCCACAATCTTGCGCTGTGTGCCCGTCGTGAAGAGCATCTTATATCCTTAAAACAAGAATGCCTGGCCATTGACCGGACCCTGAAAATCAGTATCCGTACGCTGGATGTGAACGATCACGATGCGGTTTTTGAAACTTTTAAGGCATTTGCCAGCCAGTTTAACGTGTTGGATCGAATCATTGTGAATGCCGGCATGGGTAAAGGCGCCTCTATTGGTACCGGTCATTTTGAGGCGAATAAACAAACCGCTTCCACCAACTTTCTGGCGGCACTGGCACAGTGTGAGGCCGCAATGGAGATCTTCCGCAAACAAAACCAGGGACATCTGGTTACGATTTCCTCTATCAGTGGTTTACGGGGCTTTCGTCGGGCTTTAACCGTATATGCTGCGACCAAAGCCGCATTATCTTCACTGTCTGAAGGTATTCGTATTGATGTTATGGATACCCCCATCAAGGTAACCACCGTCCATCCGGGTTTTATTCGTTCTGCAATCAACGAAAAAGTAAAAAAAGCTCCGTTTATGGTGGATACCCAAACCGGGTGTAAAGCGTTGGTGCGAGCAATTCAGCGAGAGCCGGCAAATGCGTTTGTACCGGTTTGGCCATGGGCGATGATGCGCTACGTTCTAAGAGTCGCGCCATTATCCTGGCTGGCCCGAATGAGCTAAATCCTTCATAATCTATGCCTGCAGGCTGGCTCCCGAAAACGTCCTTAAGACTGTTTTGCTCGCTGGTGCCGGCCGCTGTACTGTGGTAGGAAATCTGCTTACTCATGCTCTGAACCGATGTTGGTGCGGCCACTGTTATGCCTAGGATATTTGCTGATAACACAGCCAATATCCTACTGCCCGGCATCGTTATCAATGCGGTGAAATCAGCGGCGCTATACCTGAGGCTTAACATAGATTTCGCCTTCAAGCAGGTAATCTGGGTCACAGCTAGTCACTTCCACACCTTTTTTATCAAAATTAGACTAATTGATAACGTCTTTTAATCACAGCTTCTGCTAGGCTGGAACGAATAACGGCCACGTTTTTTTGTCAATTCTGACATTAAAAATAGGGTCAATTGCTGGCGCCTATATATGTTGCTTACAGAAAGTACCGTAGATCCCTTCACTACACTCACTCTGGCTTTGAGCCGGAATACATTGTCGAACAATGATAAACACGTGGCAATTTGTCGCTGTGTGAAATCGGTGATCCCGAATGCCAGCCGTGTAAGCTTATGGAAGTTTAAACAGGATAGAACCGCACTGGACTGTCTGGTTTTGCAAGATCACAGCGAGGTGATTATTCCGGATGAGGTGGTATTAAAAGCAAGCGACTTTCCGGATTATTTTGAAGCTATCTTACAAAATCAGTGGGTTGTAGCTTCAGATGCCCGAAACCATGCGGTTACCCGATGCTTTAATGAATCGTATTTTGAGCCTAACCAGATATATTCGTTGATGGACTACAGTTTTCAGGACTTTTTCAAGGCGGTAGGCGTAATTTGCTGTGAAGCCACCGGGCAGCCAGTCGTGTGGACCAATCAGGATATCGCCGGCTTAAAACGAATCGCCGGCATTACCTCGATGTTTTTCAAAGAGTAGCTTCACACCGTTTCGCCAGACAATATATCAAATGGTAACTGCGTGGACTCTTGTGAGCCACTGAGCAGACGCTCAGCCGCCAGCTCACCTTTTGTCAGGCTCGACTGACAAATAGTGGTCAGATTTGGTCGAGTACGAGCAGCTTCATCAATACCATCGAAACCGGTAATACGCAGAGCGCCCGGTACCTCGATATTCTGACTGCCAGCATACTGGAGTAATTCCAGCGCAATAATATCACTCATACACAGCACCACATCGGGCCGGGGATGGCTATTCAACACTTCGCGCGCCGCCTGACGGGCATATGAGCCTTCACTCTCAGGGATGTGCCACACCCACTCATTATCGATACTAATGCCCTGCTCTTGCATAGCACGCTGATAGCCTTTAAGGCGACGGTGTGAAATAGAACTGTCGGCACAGTGTAAAGGGGAATCGTAAATACGACAGGTATTGGCCGAAGCGATAAGTTTCAGACCTAAAATAGCCACCCGATCACCAGGCCGAATGGCACACCTGGCAATTTCGTACGCTGCCTGTTCATTATCAATATCAATGGCGGGTCTGCCCTTAATATTAAAATCAACGGTCACCACTGGCTTTTCGGTGGCCGTTAGCTGCTGGGTCAACTCTGTGTTTTCCGGGGCCCCGTAGCAAATAAACCCATCCACAAAATCAACGACATCACGGATCGATTTCACATTACCGCTGTATAACAGCAAATGCTTGTTGTGGGTGTGCAATACCTTAGAAACGCCTTTTATAAAGGTACTTGCCACCGGGTCACTGACCATATACTCGATATTATCGGCCAGCACCAGTGCGACAATATTCGACTGGCCCTTGCGTAAAATCTGAGCCGCTTTATTGGGTCCGTGATAGCCAATACGCTGACATGCTTTGAGTATTTCATCCCGACGGGCCGCCGAGAGCTGATCGGGTCGATTAAAGGCATTGGAAATGGTGGCGGTAGAAACCTCCAGCATTTGAGCCACATCTTTAAGTGTTAATTTTTGTTTATTCATAGGGTTGATAAAAGCTACCGCACGGTAGCCACAAGGCTACCGTCTCGATTTATTATTATTGTGTGCCTGGTGAATAACTATTTAATGCTACGTCCGGGCAATGATCGTTTAAGCGTATCACAGTTTTATCTTAATCGATTAACATTAAATAAACATGCCCTATACTGAAATAATTTACCCGGAGGGCTGAGAATTTGTAGGTAACCCTGCCAGACCAGCCTTTATATAAGAATGTGTTCAGTATTAACGGGTGCCGAAAATACGATCTCCGGCATCGCCCAGACCAGGCAGTATATAACCTTTATCGTTAAGTTTATCGTCTACAGAGGCTGTGAAGATATCGATATCAGGATGCAGTTTGGTTACCGCTTCAATTCCTTCTGGTGCGGCGACCAGAAACAGCCCCATAATTTTGGTGCAGCCTTTTTGCTTGAGAAGATCGATAGTCGCTATCAGGGTACCGCCGGTGGCCAGCATCGGGTCCACAATAAGCGCGGTACGTTCGTCAATGTGGTTCACTACTTTATCGAAATACGCCACCGGCTCCAGAGTCTCTTCATCACGATACAGCCCTACCACCGAGATTTTTGCATTAGGAATAAGCTCCATAACGCCGTCCAGCATCCCTAACCCGGCACGCAAAATCGGCACCACCGTGATTTTTTTACCAGCGATACGCTCAACATTAATGGTATCGCCTGACCAAGCGGTAATGGAGGTATCTTCGGTGGCCAGATCCCGGGTCGCCTCGTAGGTGAGTAAGTTGCCTACTTCGCTGGCCAGTTCCCGAAATCCCTTGCTGCTTAACCCGGCTTCGCGCATCAGTCCAAGTTTGTGCTGAATAAGAGGATGTTTAATTTCATGAACCGCCATGATGTGCTCCGTAAATAACCAAAATAAAAAAATAGCAGGAAAATACGAATCGCCCGCCAGGCTTTAAGCCGGATTAGATTATCCCTGTAAGTGGAATAAATTTCGACTCCTTTACCGCTTTTTATTGGGTTAATCCACGTTTTCTCTATCTTTTTCAATTATGTAGATAAGGTCATTATAATGCCAGGCCAGCCGCCCAAATGAAAAAAAGCTCACCAGCTGAACAAAAATACGAATTATGCGATCCCGAAATGAGCGTTTACGCAGATAGTTATTTTTGCCAAATATAGCTTTAACCGCTAATCCGTGTTGCTTACAAAAACGGCTCAATGCCTGCTTTCCCAGGGCGGGATCATATACGGTCGGGTACGGCAGATACCCCGGCTTACCGGCGTTTTTATTGCCCTTTATCAACCGGTAGTACCAAATATGGAACCAGTGCGGGGTGGCCCGGGCCATAAATCCATACACCGTATCCCGGTCAGGTACTTTTATTATCAGTACCCCGCCGGGTTTAAGCCAGGCCTGAAAGTTGTTAAGTACCAGCTCAATATTTTCAACATGCTCAAGTACATAGGCGGTGTATATGACATCGTAATGCTGGGAAGGTAACGCTACCGTTCGCAAATCACCAATAATTGCCTTATCGAGATCATGGTAGCGCTGCTGTCGTAAGTCTACGGCCTGTTGGTCAAGGTCGACGCCAGTCAGGTTATAGCTGATGCCCTCCAGCCGCAGCTGCCATTTATTGCCGCAGCCCGCCTCCAGAATTTCTAAAGGCATCTCGGCCGAAACCCGGCTGGCAATACAGCGGGTCAGTATCGCCTTTTCCTGGGTAGTGTCGGTTACAATTTCAAGGCTCACATTTTCTATCCATGGTTGCAGTTAAGTGTGAAAAGCCTGGCCTCCTGCCACTTAGCTGTTAATGTTTATATGCACGAAGGAAAACCGGCCCTCTGGCCGGTTTTATCCAGAGTATCGCGGTTAATATTCCACAACGATTTTGCCGAAGTGCTGGCCAGACTCTTCATAACGAAAAGCATCAGCCAGCTCTTCCAGTTTAAAGCTCTTATCTATGACAGGTTCAAACTGCATGGTTTCCAGCGCTTTTACAAAGTCTTGCTGATGAAGGCGCGAGCCAACAATAATACCGGTCAGTTTGATCTGCTTTCTCATCAATAATGCGGTAGGAACTTCACCGCCTACACCGGTAAGCACACCGATGAGCACAATATTACCGCCAACACGACATGCAGTAATTGAATGGGACAGTGTAGCCGGCCCTCCTACCTCAACAACATGGTCTACACCGCCGCCACTCCACGACTCAACGGTTTTCCCCCAATTGTCATCGGTTTTGTAGTTAACCGTAAAATCCGCGCCCAGTTGTTTTGCCTGTTCAAGTTTGGCGTCACTGGAAGAGGTAATGGCAACCTGAGCCCCCATCGCTTTGGCGATTTGCAAAGCATAAATAGATACCCCGCCGGTGCCCAGCAATAGGACTTTATCCCCCGCTTTTAACTGGCTTTCGACCACCAGCGCACGCCAGGCGGTTAGCCCGGCCGTAGTAATGGTGGCGGACTGGGCATGGGTCCAGCCTTTTGGAGCTTGGGTGAACCAGCTTGCCGGTAACGTCACGTACTCCCGGGCATAGCCATCAATACCATCACCAGGGGTTCGGGAAAAGTCGCTTAATGTGGCGGGTCCGGACTGCCAGTCAGGAAAAAACAATGAGACCACCTGATCACCTTTGGAAAAGTCTGTGACACCTTCGCCCACTGCGCTCACCACGCCCGCCCCATCAGACATCAGAATTCGACCAGCCTCAGTGGGCATCACCCCAGAGGCGACCCCGTAGTCGTGAAAATTCAGAGAGGTGGCTTTAACCTCCACCATAATTTCGCCCGCTTCCGGTTCCGGGGGCGGTGCCACGTCATTCACCTTCACCCCATCCAGTCCTTCATCAGGACGTGCCATTTCAACTTGTTTCATTTGAGTCTCCTCGTCTACAGGTATTACCAACTAATACTGTTTCGGGATACAGAGTGTTTACTTTGAGTGCTGACTTTATCGTACGCCGCACTCTTTTGAGCCATAAACCTTTGCTATTAACTAATCTACACAGGTAAGGTGATAGAGGATATCGGATAAAAACGACGGGGTAATTTGTGAAAAAACTTTCAGTGTTTAGCGTTCTGGCATTGGCCTGTACACAGGTCATAGCCAGTGTGTCGCCAGCCGAACAACAAGCCATCAGCTATATTGACGAGCATCACCAGGAAGCGGTTTCGCTGCTTGAAAAATCTGTCAATATTAACAGTGGTACCATGAACTTTGAGGGGGTGAAAAAAACCGGTGAAATGCTGGTACCGGAATTTGAAGCCCTGGGATTTACCACTACCATGACGGATGGCAGCCAGTACAATCGGGCCGGGCACCTGGTCGCTAAGAAAGCCGGCACGGGACCCAGGATCCTGCTTATTGGTCACCTGGACACTGTCTTTGAACCTGATAGCCCGTTCCAGACTTATGAGACCACCCGCGACGGCTGGGCAAAAGGGCCGGGCATTGCCGATATGAAGGGCGGCAATATTATTATCTTACAGGCGTTAAAAGCCCTGGAGGCCGCTGGCGAACTGCAGGATATGAATATTCAGGTAGTAATGACAGGCGATGAAGAGTCCAGTGGCCGCCCCCTGTCTCTGTCGAAAGCGGATCTCATCGATGCGGCTAAATGGGCAGATGTAGCTCTGGGTTTTGAAAATGGCGATGGCGATCCTTCCACCGCTAATACTTCCCGCCGCGGCGCCATGGGCTGGACATTAACCGTAAAAGGCACCCCGGCCCATTCCTCCCAGGTGTTTCAGCCCGAGGTGGGGGCCGGTGCTATTTATGAAGTGTCACGTATTTTACAGGCATTTTATGATCAGCTTCGCGATGAAAAGCTCCTGACCTTTAACCCAGGCAAGATTGCCGGAGGCACCGAAGTCAGCCATAACGATAAGCAAAACAAAGCCAGCGCATTTGGTAAAGACAATGTGGTGGCGGAGTCGGCCCTGGTAACCGGTGATATTCGTGCACTTTCGGCAGCCCAGGTGGAACGGGTAAAACAGAAAATGCAGGAAATTGTGCGTCAGAATCTGCCAAAAACCTCAGCCACCATTGAGTTTGACGATGGGTACCCGCCACTGGCACCTACCGACGGCAATGCCCGGCTCCTGGAAATGTATTCGCAGGTTAGTGAAACGCTTAAGCTGGGTAAGGTCACTGCCATAGATCCCCGTAATGCCGGTGCCGCCGATGTGGCCTTTACTGCTGCGCACGTGCAGATGGCGCTGGACGGTTTAGGGATGGGAGGAACCGCCGGGCACACCGTGAACGAAGAAGGCGACCTGAACACGCTTAAATCGCAAACCAAGCGCGCCGCGTTATTAATGTACCGTCTGCATCACCACGGCCTGCCATCGACCGACTCCTGAGTAAACCCGACCAGTGGTTATGCTGTTGGTCCGGAACAGTGTTAACCTATTGTTAACCGGCGCCATTATGGCGCCTTTTGGTGTGACCATAAGAAAAAATAAAGAGGCAATATGAGCTGGAAAGGATATTTACTGGCAGCTGCACTAACCAGCAGCCCCCTGGTCTGGGCCGAGACACCGTCATCAGACCATGCACGTAAGATAAAAGCTGAACAGGCCATTACGACAGAACACAAAACTGAAATTGGCGGTAACCGGGTCAATTATACCGCGACTGCCGGCATGCAGCCTGTCTGGAATGATAAAGGCGATGCCATCGCCAGTCTGCAATACACATTTTACCAACGTACTGACATTAAAAACCAGGCGACCCGCCCTTTGCTGATAAGCTTTAATGGTGGTCCGGGCTCTGCCTCGGTATGGATGCATCTTGCTTATACCGGACCCAAAGTACTGAATGTGGATGATGAAGGCTACCCTTTGCAGCCTTATGGCACGAAAACCAACCCTCATTCTGTACTGGATGTGGCCGATATTGTGTATGTAAACCCGGTAAACACCGGGTTTTCCCGGGTACTGGAAAATGCAGAGGGGGAATTGCCTTCTAAAGAGGAACAGCAAAAACAATTTTTTGGCGTAAACGCCGATGTGGAATACCTGGCCGAATGGATAAACACATTTGTAACCCGACACGACAAGTGGCGTTCGCCTAAATATCTGATTGGGGAGAGCTATGGGACTACCCGGGTTTCAGGGCTGGCTCTGGCATTACAAAACGCCCAGTGGATGTATCTGAACGGCGTTATTCTGGTCTCACCTACCGAGCTGGGCATTCCCCGCGAAGGTGCGGTAGAAGCAGCCAACCGACTGCCTTATTTTGCCGCCACCGCCTGGTATCACAATAAACTTAAAAAAAAGTATCAGCAGATGAAGTTAGAAGAGTTTCTGGCCGAAGTAGAAACCTTCACCCTGGATAAGCTGATACCCGCGCTGGCCCGCGGTGGCTTTATTGAACCGGAGCGACAGCAGCAGCTGGTAACACAGATGGCGGCCTATTCTGGCTTGTCGGAAGAAGATATCACCCGTAGTAATCTGGATGTGAGCACTCGCTACTTTTGGAAGAGCCTGCTGCGCGATGAAGGAAAAACCCTAGGCCGGCTCGACAGCCGTTATCTGGGTATCGATAAACAGGATGTAGGCAGCCGGCCCGATTACAACGCGGAACTTAGCTCCTGGTTACACGCGTTTACGCCGGCTATCAACACTTACCTTACCAATGAGCTAAATTTTAAAACTGACATCAAATACAACATGTTCGGGCCTGTCCACCCCTGGGATCGCACCAATAATAATACCGGCGAAAATTTACGGCTGGCGATGGCGGCAAATCCGTTTTTGCATGTCATGGTGCAGTCAGGGTATTTTGACGGCGCCACCAATTATTTTGATGCCAAGTACACGATGTGGCAGTTGGATCCCAGTGGCAAAATGCGCGATCGCCTTAGCTTTAAAGGCTACCACAGCGGTCATATGATGTACCTGCGTAAAGACGATTTAAAAACGGCTAATGACGATGTACGGGAGTTTATTCTGTCGACCCTGCCGGCAGAAGATCAACCGGCCAAATACGAACGC
>VMHT01039128.1_pt1 | contig 11375 bp, 16 predicted proteins | sample 4693611 | NCBI WGS metagenome assembly VMHT01 (sample SAMN12280063, study PRJNA550983) | marine metagenome | isolation source: seawater sampled from same location over 5 years 0.02-0.2 micron viral filtrate | place: USA: collected off the coast of southern California halfway between the port... ... | reverse complement strand
GGTCAACTCAGGATCGAGTGCTAATCTTTTAATGTTAAGTTTGCTCAAATGGAAATACAAGTTATCAGGAGATATCATTGTACCTGTGGTAGGATGGGCCACCACTTATTTTCCAATTTCACAAAACGGATTTAGATTAAATTTTGTTGACGTTGATCCAAACACATGGAACATAGATGTCAGTAAAATAGAAGCGGCAATCACGCCAGAGACATGTGCAATCATGCCTGTAAATTTATTAGGTAACAGTTGCGACTACACAAGGATAACCGAACTGTGTGCAGAGCACAAACTAATGTTGATCGAAGACAACTGTGAGTCAATGGGTGCCAAGTATCATGACAGTTACACAGGTACAATAGGACTTGCAGGATCGTTTTCATTTTTTTTCTCACATCACATCCAAACAATGGAGGGCGGTATGGTGTTGTGCAAAAACAAAGATGATGCCGACTACATGAGATCGTTAAGAGCACACGGGTGGGTAAGAGACTTGCCAGCAGACTCACACTTGTACAAGAAAACGGGAGATGCATTCAACGATAACTTTATATTTGCCACACCAGGATACAATGTTAGGCCGTTGGAGATGAGTGGTGCTATAGGATCCGTGCAATTGAAAAAGTGGCCAGCAATAATGAAAACAAGGACAGAAAATGCACAACGTTTTGTAGAACTATTTGGTAACAAGTCTTGGTGCCGGATACAAAGGATAATCGGTGACAGCAGTTGGTTCACATTTGGCATGGTGCTGGACGGAGAATTAAAAGGACGTAGGGCTGACATAATAAAAGCACTTGACGAATCAGGAATACAAAACAGGCCACTAGCATCGAGAAATTTCCTCAAACAACCTGTGATGAGAGACCTAGATTTTATTGACAACAATAATTACACGGCCGCAGATGACATACATGACAACGGCTTCTTTGTTGGCAACGGCAGTTTGCCTATCACGAATGAAATTAATAAACTGTACACAGTAATATCAAGTTTCCTAAAATGAAATCATTAACCATCGTTACGACATGGGGGACAAAATATTGGCCTAATCCTGTGCAACCGGGCCTCGAAAGCACAATAAAGAATTGGCCAGAACATGCAAAAATATTGGCCTACCCGGACGACATGTCACAACAACTTGACTTGCCTCGTACACAGTACTTTGATCTATGCAAAGAACAACCTGTTCTAAAACAGTTTATAGAAAGAAACAAAGACAATCCAAGACTAACAAAATGGCAACCTCAACAATATAAATTTGAATACGATGCAATTAGATTTAGTTACAAAGTATTTGCCTGCATAGATGCATACCAAAAGACAAAGCCAGACATGTTATGGTTCTTGGATGCAGACATCATTACATTTGAAAAAATTCCCATGACATGGCTTGAACACATTATACCAGATCATGCATTTACTTCTTACCTAGGCAGACCTAAAAAAGGATTCTCCGAAACAGGATACTACGCTTTCAACACTGCACACAAATACGCAGATGAATTTTTCAAAAGATGGGAACAATACTATGCAGAAGATTTATTCTTTAACATACAAAAAGGATTCTTAAATCACTTCCCAATAGCAGGTTACACGGATTCGTTTACGTTTGATGCAGTGCGACTTGAGATGGAACAGGCTGGTAAAATAAAGAGCGAGGATCTAAATGACGGTAGATGGGCAGGCGACCGTAAGGCTAGACATCCATTCATCAATTCAGAACTTGGACAATACATGGATCACATGAAAGGCTACGATAGGAAAGCACAAATGAGTTCAAAGAAGAGAGATCTTACAACAAACCAGACCCACCCATATTGGAAGACACTCAAAGACTAGCCTTGTAAATACAGGCATGAAAGTTCTTATTACAGGTTGTCAAGGATTCATTGGTAAAAATTTAGCACACTATCTTAAGAAGCAAGGCCATTATGTGGTAGGAATAGACAAAACTCTGAAAGTCGGAGACCCTGTTTTTGTTGACGAGTTCGTTGGCCACGACATGGAACAAAGAATATCAATAGAAAACGATTTCGACAGAGTGTACCACTTATCGGCAGATGTTCCAAACACCAAAGGTGTTGGAGGAAATCAACTGACAACAGGAAGAAGCAATCCTATCCAAACAATCCAAGCAATGGACTTTGCGGCCAAGAACAAGTCGCACTTCATATATGCTGTGTCTGCCATGATATACAACACAGAACATCAAGGACACAACGGCCCGGACTTGAACGAAGACGAACACATATGGCCTGCTAAACCGGCAGGAAACATTTATGGCATGGAGAAACTGTACAACATGCAACTGGCAATCGAATATGCCAAAACATACGATATGAAGATTGCATTGCCTATATTCCATGCTATGTACGGCCCACACTGTGACATATTTCAAAATTCAAAAGTTGTTGCGGCTACATGTTTGAAAATAGTAAAAGCGGATGATCCAGGCGAAATAGAAATATGGGGGGATGGCACACAGATAAGATCATTCTGTTACATCGATGACCTGATGGTAGGTCTGGACAAGTTGATTGAACACGATGTACAAATACCTATCAACATGGGATCTGATGAAGCAATCACAATGACACAACTAGCAGACATGCTGATCAAGATATCAGGCAAAGATATAACTAAAACTTATTTGCCATCTGGACCTGCAGGATGTATGAGACGTAATTCTGATAACACCAAATTACAAAAACTTACAGGTTGGAAACCCAACTATCCTCTAGAGCAAGGCCTGAAAAACACCTACGAGTTTGTCAAGTCACAGGGACGCTAAGAGCTCATAAGCCGAAGGCGTTAAGCGTTAATTTTACCAAATATGCGTTTTTAAGAAATAACGCGAAGCGTTAAAAAGCGTAAAGCCGGCCTTGACCATCTCTGACCTTGACCGACTTCACGTTGCCTAAACTAGAACTTTACTTTGAAACCAACTGTAGTTTCTGTGTGGTCCAAGTTCACGTCGAAATCGCTGTTAGCGTAAACTTCGATGTTGTCCTTGATCCCTTTTTTAAGATCTAACTCGAAAGAACTGAACGAAGCGTCCATGTCGTCATCCACTGTGTAGTTAACACCTGTAGTGACGTCGATGCCAAGCACTTCACCGAAATTGGTGTCCAAGTACATAGCATTAGTTTCTGCTTCGATTTTTCTTTCAGCGCCTAGAGTGAATCCCACTTCAGCCGCCTCAGCCGGTGCTGGTTTAAGCACAGACCATAGGATAACAAGAGCGGCTATAACAGCCACACCTATACCCATTGTTTTCTTAGTCATTTTCATAGATTTTTTTTCTCCCGATCTATTATGATTGAAATGCGACCACTGGCCTAGCGATCGCTCTGGATTGTAAGACATATTTATCACAAATGCAACCTTTGATATACACTTTTATTACCAAAAAGGTTTACACCTGGACGGTACGAGTGTATAATTACGGGTAGCAAAGGAGGTTCACGATGGGCATACACTACGACTACAAGAACACCAGGGGCGCCAAGAAACTACAGAAACAGCATGAACGGGAACAGCGTAGGCGGAGCAAGAAGTCACAGCAGATGCCGGAGCAGAAACCGGACGAGTCACGACCGCTCACCCTTGACATGATCACCGATCCAGACAAATGATAAACCAGAGGCTGTTCGACCACTACGGCATAGACACCCGCAAGGACCTCGAGATCAAGAATCTATGTCCACGCCCAAAGGACACAATCCTGATCGACAAGCAGGGATCGTGCTATGCCTGTGAATGTCAATCATGGTTGCCACAGAGCATAGGCAATCTACAGATAAAATCATTGCAGGAAATCATCGGCAGTGACATGCACCGACACCTACAGAGTTCTATCACAGATGGCACCTATCGTTACTGCAACGAGCACCAGTGTTCATACATAAAGTCAGATGCTGTATTGCATGGCCAGCCGGATCGCATACAGCACCTAAGACTTGCCATCGATGACAGTTGCAATCTCAGATGTCCCAGTTGTAGGAAAGGCATGGTATTCCACAAGGAGGGTTCAGCATACAACCTGGGGATAAGACTCGCGGACAGAATAAACGATTGGTTGCACAGTTACGAACATCCTATCCAGGTACACATTGGATCCGACGGTGATCCTTTTGCCTCACACGTGTACAGGCACTTCATGGAACAGACACCGGAGAGGCACAATATCAAATACTCTATACTGACCAACGGGCTCATGTTCAAGGAGTTCCATGGCAAAGTGCCTTATGTGATCAACAACCTGCAGGAACTGGGCGTGAGCATAGACGGGGCGTCAAAGGAAACATATGAGAAACTTAGACTGGGCGGTAAATGGGAAAAGATCCTGGAAGGGTTGGAATGCATGGCCGAGCAAAAACAGAAGCACGGTTTCAGATTCATACTGCACTTTGTGGTGCAGAAGGACAACTACCATGAGATGGAAGACATAATTCACCTGGGTAAGCGATACGGTGCTGATAGGGTCTGGTTAAACAAAATGGAGGACTGGAACGTGTTCGACAACTTCGATCAGATGAACATATTCAGTCCGGAACATCCTTTGCACAACGACTACCAATCTAGATTAGAACAGGTAAAATCGTACCTGGGATTTGAAAAAGATCCCATAGTAGAAGTGCCAACTTTAAATAGTGATAGATGAAGATAGCAATAACTGGACACAGAAAAGGAATTGGCCAACAGTTCGCAGAGCAGTTGCGTGACAAGGGACATGAGATTGTAGGCATCTCACGTAGCGACGGGGAGAACATCCGGAGGACGGTGCACACTGCATCTCTGATCGAACCCTGTGACATGTTCATTAACAACGCCATAAGTTTCTACGCACAGACGGAACTGCTGTTCGAGGTGTGGCACAGATGGCGGGACACGGACAAGATCATATGGAACATATCCACAAAAGTGTGTGAGCAGAACAGGGACGAACAGATCGACGGTCTCACCATGCGGGAGTCCATGCAGTACAGGAACACAAAAATGTCATTGGAACTTGCACACTCCCAACTCTTGCAACAACCGAGCAACGTAAAGATGGAACTGATACGGCCAGGCTGTGTCAAGACACAGACGTTCAGTGCGCCTGATGCCAGGCCAGCAGATGAGTACGTGAGGGAAGTGTTAGAAGAACTAGGAACAGTCTAATGGACGCTGGATCACTGATAAAGAACAAGAGCATATGTGCCTTACCCTGGACCGGTTTCCAACTGGAGGCGAACGGTGACGTCAAGAACTGCATAATATCAAAGGAAACATTGGGCAACATAAACGACACACACATCAAGGACATTTTACACAATGGTAAAAACATCAAGTTGAAGGAAGACATGTTGCGAGACTGTAAGCCACACAACTGTTCTGGCTGTTACTTGCAGGAAAAAGACACAAACAAGATCAGCAGTATCAGTAGCAGACTGTACTACCTGAGGGAGGTCGGTGCGAAGTCTCCATTGAATCTCTATGACGATCCCAAGAACTTTTCTCTGAAACACGTTGACCTACGATGGACAAACTCATGTAACCAGGCGTGTGTCTACTGCGGTCCTGAGTACAGTAGCAAGTGGGCACAGGAGATCGGTGTGAAAGTAAAATCAAAAAAAGAATCCAGACAGGAGGTCAAAGAGTTCGTGTTCGAACATGTGGCGGAACTTGAGAACGTTTACCTCGCAGGCGGGGAGCCCATGTTGATGAAGGAGAACCACGAGTTCCTAAGTTTACTACAGAGCAAAAATCCCAACTGCCATATAAGGGTCAATACCAATCTAAGCACCACTGGGACAGGAATATTCGAGTTGCTGTGCCAATTCAAAAATGTACACTGGACAATCAGTGTAGAGAGCATAGAACAGGAATACGAATACATCAGGCATCACGGATCTTGGAAAGACTTCCTGTCCAATTTAGAGATAGTGAGAAAACTAGATCACAAAATAAGTTTCAACATGTTGCACTTCATACTGAATCATAACAGTGTGCATGATTGTGTAGATCTATTGAAGGGCAGGGGTTTCCACGACAACAGTTTTATCCTCGGTCCCTTGTATACACCGGCATATTATAACACACTGAATCTCCCATCGCATATGCTAGAAAGTACAAAAGATATATTGAAGGCAAAATTAAACGACGGCCCGATGGGATATCTCAAGAACAGTTATGAAAACTGTTTGAAATATCTGTCAGAAACGAAATGGAACAAAGATATCACGTCATTCTATTCTCATGTACAGATACAAGATCAACGTAGAGGTGTAGACAGCAAGAAAATATTCCCCAAACTTTTCGAGGGCCTTGATGCTTAATCATTGGTCAAAAATACTGACTAGAGACTGCACAGTGATAGATGTTGGAGATTACACTGTGTACCCAATACACAGAGTCGGATACACTAGCCTGATGTCGGTGGCAGATAACATTTACACAAATACACAGATTGCTTCACTGACACACATTGATGTAATGATCAGGGATCCGGAGGACAGATTCGTGTCGGGTGTCAACGAATATTGTAGACAGAACGATCTGGACGTATTGGAGGTTTATAAAAAAATAAGGAAGGACGAATTAGTCGACAGCCACTTTGCCCCACAATTCATCTGGCTTATGAACTTGTTTAGATTCTACAAAGGTGAGATAACCATTAGGCCTTTTAGTTTCATTGCAAACATAACCCAAGAACATAGGAGAAAGGGCGAACCATTCATCGATTTAGAACCCATCAAAAAATTCACAGAAGTTGATGCGAGCATAATAAAAAATACAACCGTGCGAAGGAGATTTCACATCAAGGACATCATCAAGGAGTACAGACATGTACTGTCCTAGGCTTGATCATTTCGTTAGATTGAACCAAGATGGTTCGGTGGGCAAGTGCGGACACATGATAAATGCAAAAGGGTTCGACAGTTACGAGGAACTGGAGCACAGTGACTGGATGGCCAACGTTCGTAACACCATGGAGCAGGGACAATGGCCAATGGAATGTTTCAGGTGTCAGCGTTCTGAGAAGACCAAAGGCGAGAGCATACGTACCAACAGTATCACGAGACACAAGATGCTACACCCAGTGAAAAATGATTACCTTATCGTTGGTGGTGTGTTGGACAACGTGTGTAACAGTGCATGTCAGTCTTGTCATTCTGGTCTCAGCACAAAGATAGGAAGCCTCGAATCCAAAGACTATCCCCGTGTTGACAACTACGAGGTGTTCAAGAAGTTGCCACAAGAAAGGATAATAGAGTTCGATGTAAACGGTGGTGAACCCACCGCGAGCAAGAACTACAAGAAGTTGCTGAAGGCGTTGCCCGACAACGTCAAGATAGTGAGGATGAACACCAATGGGTCAAGGATGATACCTGAGATAGAGGACGTGTTGAAAAGGAACATCATGGTAATAGTAACAATGAGCCTGGATGGAATAGGCAAGGTGCACGACTACACACGTTGGCCTATCAAATGGGACAACTACAAAAAAACTGTTGATGCGTATCAAGAGTTGCAAAAGAAGTACAAACTGTTGCAGTTGGACTTCTGGACCACGGTTAGTTGCTTGAACGTAAAGAACTTGCCGGACATTATTAATTTTGCAAAGAATAAAAACATACCGCATGATTGGGCATTCCTAGAACAGCCTAGCGTGTTGAACGTGAAGTACACAAATAAATTCACAACACTGGCTAAGCACATCTCTCCAAAAGAAATTGCAGTAGACGAAGACAACAATGAACAACTTGAAGCGTTCATACAGAGACAAGATGCGTTACGTGATATAGATATAAAGGACTACTTCAACTTCTTACCAAAGTAGTCAACAAATAGTTTAGCGAAACGCTCGTGGTGTTCGACACCAAAGTGCTCACCGTCCGTGGCAAGGCTCGGTTCACTGTATCTCTCACGCTGTTCGAACTTGTCCCAGTAGGGCCAACAGTTCCTCAGAGTGTAATCCTTTAACACATTCAGACCTTGGATGTGTTCTTGGTATGACTCATCTGCGAAGCAATGGAATGCCTTACAACGATTCTTCTCCGCGAACTTCTCCACAAGGAACACGTTCTTCAGGAAATTGTTTCTGTCGGTGTGCTCCGTCTCTGTTTTCAGTAATTCATTGTCGGAGGTAAGACTTTCCGGATACCTGTCCAAACGTTCTCTCCTGTGCCATAACGGCCAACACACGATGACCAACTCTGGAAAGAACAACTGTTCTGTCCCGTGTAGTATCCTGACTATCTTGTCAGCACTGGCTCCAGGCTGGCCTAGGTTCCAGTATCTCAATCTTTCTGTGTTGTGTTTCGATAGGAAGTGTACCCAGTGTTGGTCGTCATCGAGGCCCACACCATAGGTATGACTGCATCCTAGCACCACGACGTTCTTCTTGCCCTGTGGCATCGGATCCCAACTCGGACATCTGTATCCTGTGTCGGATTCCGGTAGGCCTTTGTCCGTATAATGGCCGAACTTGATCATGTGCTACCTTTCGCATTCATCATCCTCTGATTGATCCTGTGTACTATGTACAGTTCCATGAAGCCCATTCTTTTCCCGTTGCCGAACATTGTTGGATATTTCATTTTGCCCATTATTAGATATTTTTCGTCAGCGTACAGGTCCAATCTTCCTTTGTGTTTGGGATACCTGAACTCCAGTGCTTTGTGTTTCCACAAGTACTTGACCAGTTTGGACTCGTCCAACAGCATGGTCTCTGCCAGTGCGGGTGGAATGTTCTCCTTGAACTGCTTCAACTTGATGGAATAGAACTTCTTCACACAAGTAATTATTAAGATAGTAACAAGCACGAGATAATAATCTTACATCACGTTGTTTTTGTGTTTACTCAGTAAACCTAAATTGGCTGGATTCAATTTTTTGATTATGTCCTTGCTGATGCCTGCATGAATGACCTGATACAATATAGTGTCACAGTCCGCTCGTAGTCCTTTCAAAGCCATTCCGTGATTCCTGAAGGGTGTGAAAGTGATCGTTTCATCTGTGTGCCACATCTGATAATCATTAAGCGATACGTTAGCAGTGTGCTCATATCCATGCACGATGTCAGGGAATCTTCCAACCTCGGCACTGACTTTTTCTCTGTACCGTTTGTTGAAAAAGCCTTTCATGTAACTATGCTCTGTTTTATCAAATTCGGTGACAAGATTTACATTCTCAGAATCAAGTAGCCACTGGCAATACAAAGGATTCCTCAGCAATAGTTCGTCACCGCAGAATCCAGTGGCCTGTATGTGTGGTGTGTTTGTTTCAAACAGTTGCCTATATCCCCAACCGAGGTGTGCTTTTGTGGACTGACTCATGTCAACCAACGTGTATTCTTTACCGCAGTAGTCTAATGCACTCATGACTGCGAGGCTATCCACGCCGTTGCTGTTCGCACAAAAGACAGGCAAGTCTGTCGGCAGTTTCTCACAAGACTCTGTAAGGTGTAAACACCAAAGATCCGTCAACTGTTCTTTGTCGATGTTGTTGATCTGGCCCGTGTGCTTGACGACATTCTCCTGCCTGTGGCGAAAGTGCCACTGATCTTTTTCGTAGTACACAGAGCCGTCGAACCACACAGCGGTAAGGCTATCGTCCTTGAAGTTGGTCACAGTGTCTTTATCATAGAACACAGGGAACGATCTAGAATCATCGTGTTGGATACTGCAATCCCCGTTGGTAAAATCCAGTATGATATAGTTTCCAGTTTGTTCGCTGTAATCCTTGTCTGTGACTTTTTGTTTCAATGGTTGGTCTAAGCAATAACCTTTGTACAACACGTTGCCGTTGCTGTGCCATCCTGCATCCAAAGACACAGTGAACTTGCCTATCGTCCTACTCCGGGAAAAAGGAAAAGTGTTTTTTTCTCCGTTGTGTGATATTATGAAAAACATTAGTGTTAATTATTTTCAAAAATGGTGCACTCTCCAGGATTCGAACCTGGGACCTTCCGTTTAGGAAACGGACATTCTATCCAACTGAACTAAGAGTGCTCATAATTTTAGTTTGTCTACTGGCGGTCCCTAGGGGAGTCGAACCCCTCTTTCGAGGATGAAAACCACGTGTCCTAACCGATAGACGAAGGGACCAAAAATACCAAGTCACATGCAAGGCCATTGAGTTTTTTGGTGATAATGGTAATTCAGGCATATTTGGTATTTGTGGTGCCGCTTCCCGGATTCGAACTGGGCACCTACTGATTACAAATCAGTTGCTCTACCTAATGAGCTAAAGCGGCGTCACAGTAATTATACTACACTATAAACCGCCTTAAGTCTACCTGTTAAACGCACACAGAAGCACACACACGCATGGTAGAAGTTTGCTTGGAGCAACTGTATATCGGTACATATTACCATTATGTGCTATGTTGTAAATGCAGGTCAGGTATGTTGACAACACATAAATAATCTATATAATAAAGTTATGAGAGACACAAAAACAATTACAGCATACGCCGAAAAGATGTTACGTGAGGCTAAACAGAAGTTGATGTTCAAAGACCTACGTAAGGAAGTCGATGCAGGTGCCAACGGCACACAGAAGTACGTGATCAAGAACGGCGTTAACACTGGCAAGGTTGCCACAGACGCCAACAAGTTCCAGTAACATCTAACGCCACATTGTAGTTCTTCGTGTTGGTGTAAATAATCGGTATGAATAAAAAATTAGAGTGGTGCATAATCGTATTCCTAGTGCTGATCCTCGTAGGACTTTCTGCGTGTAGTCCTAACCCACACCCGGACAAGCAACCTCCACACGAGACCGAACAAGAGATGAATGCCTCGATAACCAAGGACATGGAAGCCATGGATCGTGAGAAAGCAAACGAGGAAATGCCCGGACCAACTGACTTCGAGAGCATAGTAGACGCACTGGGTTGCATGTTCGACCCAAGCGATTGCCCACTTAAGAAAAGCAAAGAAGAACAGAAAATGGATAGATAATCCAAATTTTTTTCAAATAAATACAATCACAGCAACAAAGGAGAACAATATGTTTTTAACAATTGGCTTGATAATTGGTTTTGCGGCAGGTTGGTATGTGAATGAAAAATTCGAGGACCTAGCAGAAGCGAGTTCAAAATTAAAATTCTGGAAGAAGTAATTTAGTGATGGAGGGTTTAGTATGTTCAAACACATCAGAAGATGGATCGAGAGATACAAGCAGTTTACTTTTGATTCCTATGATCCTCCTAAACCCACTGTCTACGTGCTGGGCAAAAAGAAATACATAAAGAGGAAAGTGTTGAATAGGCCCAAGGGACAGAAAGGTCCTTACCTCAAATAATCACTTAGAAGTAGAAGTAATAGTAGTGTTGTAGTTGCCTGTCTTTTTGGAAGCCGAGCTCGGTGTTGAATTGTGCC
>VMHT01135109.1_pt1 | contig 11377 bp, 15 predicted proteins | sample 4693611 | NCBI WGS metagenome assembly VMHT01 (sample SAMN12280063, study PRJNA550983) | marine metagenome | isolation source: seawater sampled from same location over 5 years 0.02-0.2 micron viral filtrate | place: USA: collected off the coast of southern California halfway between the port... ... | reverse complement strand
GAGAGAAATTGTTGGAAAACCCTCGGTTTTAGAAACAACAAAAACAAGGGTTTATTTTTAGGGGTTTATTTTATTTGTTTATAAAATTGAATCAAATTTATTACTTATATTAGAACGCAATATGGCGAACAACAACAATAATAAAACAGGGGGTTCTTCTAACATTAATAAAGAAATTGAAATAGAAAAGAACCTTACAACCAATAGCAAGATGGCGAACAACAACAAGAAACAATGCGAACCCAAATGCGTGCCGCAGGAAATGAATGGGTGTTCGTGGTGGAAGCAGCTCGGCTATGGGTGGACGTGTCCCTGTGCTGTAAAAGCCCAAGAAGACGAAATTAATAAAATTAAAAAAGTCCTAATTCAGCTCGGCTTCAACCCCAAAATGGCGAAGTGGAAATATAACCTTAACACACATATTACGGCTATGTATAAGGCACGCAGTCAAGGGAAGACGTGGCGGTGGGAACAAGACTGCCACGAAACGGCGTGGGTGGCAATTCAAGGTGTAAAAATGTTCGGGATGGAAGATATAGACAAACTGCTCCCAGCCAGCGTTCAATTTATTAAAAACGAAAATGGCACGTATAACCTTTACATAATGGAACACGAGGATTAGGTGTATAATTATTAACTAAATTGAAATAAAAAAATAAAACAATAAAGCCCCTAACAAAATGTTAGGGGCTGCCTCACGTGACAAGATGGCGAACAGTAGTAGCATTATAAAAATTAATAAAACAGAATACTGGCTGCCCGAAGAATTATGGCGGGAGGTAAAAGACTTTATGGGGCTATGTGAAAAAATAGACAACGTCCACTGGGACTATATTAAAAAAGCAACACTTCAAGACGTGTTAAAATTAAAGCTGCCGAAATATAACATTGAATATAAAGCCAGTCTTCGTCCGACTATAGTTATTAATTCAAAAGGAAATGTGACCCTTAGAAAATACAACGGGAGCGGAAATAAAAGCGAACCTTTAACACCGAAAGAGGTTTATTTTAAAAGTCTAAAAGGAATATATATGAGGAAGGGGAAAATGACCCCAGCTAAATGGGTAGAACTAAGTCGCCGAATGACGAAAAATATTAGCCAATGGGAGCTGTGTAAAGAAGGCGACAAATTCATATATGAATGCCACCGTGCTATTGGAATAGCTCCGAGGTGGGTTGGAGCCGAGGGTGTTATATGTTTAGTAGAGGGTGCTGAACACAAGGTTATTGAAAAGAAAAAAACGGTTATAACAATTAAATTTATGGGCTATAACAAATTTATAAATTTTAGCGACAGCAACTTACCACCCCCGAAAGAGTTTATTATTAAATTTAAAAAAGGCGAATTCAATAGCCTTAATATTTATAATGATACTGTAGTTTATTAATCGCTAAAATGTTTTATTTGTTTTATAAAAAAAATGATGAAAACACACCCTAAAAACAACATTTTCAATAGCATATTTCTATGAGCATTACTAATTATTTTTTTTCAAATATATATTTCAAATTGAAAAACCTGTTTTTAGGGTGTGTTATCATCATTTTTTTTATAAAACAAGATTAATAATAATATTATCATAAAACATTTTAGCGATTAATAATTCCTAATTAATAATTCTGTCTTTTCCAACAGGTGACCACCAACACCCATTCCAGCAGTGGCGTGTCGTCCTGAATTATATTTAGTCTTAACAGACATAACCTTAAACCCCGCAGCCCGTGCCAGCTTCTTCGCCTCAGGGATATTATCATATGATAAAATAAACTTACCTTTAACGGTCTTTAAAAAATTAATTAATTCTTCAATGGTGACGTCGTTGCTCTCGTAGTCCTTCATTTTCGCAGCGGTGCTATATGGTGGGTCTAAATATATAAACGCATTAGGGTTGTCGTATTTTCTTATAACGGATTTATAATCTTGATTTAATATTCGCACGTCTTTTAAACGCTCTTTATATTTATCATATCTTTTTTGACTTCTTACTGAACCACGGTTCGCCTTCTCTTTACTTTTGCTCGGGGCATAACTCGTTCTGTCAGACCTGAATGAATATAAACTTAATAATATATTTCGCTTGAACCTCTCCACAGGTGAACTAAACGTCTTCTTATTTTTTAATGCGTTGAATTGTTCCTTTGAAGTTATAACAGGAAGTTCACCAACCTTATCACCTATTCTTTTAACATCTAAATATAAATTTATAATATCTTTATCTTTGTCGTTAATGACTTCCTTAATATTAGGGTCGGCAGGGGCTGCGAAAAAAACACTCCCTCCACCCACGAATGGTTCTATATAAGTGGTGTGCTTCGGCATCATCCGACGAATCCGTTCTCTCAGCTTTGACTTTCCACCAACCCGACCGACTATTGATTTTAATGACATTATATATAATACTATATAATATTATTATCGGGATGTCATTGCTTCCACCTCCTTTTCAAAATCATCCATCTCCTTCCGCATCTTTGCTAAGAACTGCTTTTTTAATTTCGGTTGTGTTCGCAGTCTGCTTCCTGTCGCCTCTCTCATCGCAGCCATCGCCTCGGAAGCCAGTCTTTTCGGGGACTTGGCGTCGTCCTTCTTGGACTTCCTTAGTCCTTGCGTGCGACTTTTAATCCTGCCGTGTGTGGACAGACCTAACGCCTCACGCACTTTTAAGATGGCAGACTCTGCGTCATACTCCGCAGCACTCACTTCTTTTCCTGCTTCCATTATAGATGATATTAATTCCGTTTTGTTTTTATTTCCATAACCTTTTAATTTTAAAATCTTCGCCGCCCGTTTCAGTTCCTCTCGTGATAAAGTTTCAAGCTTCGTGGCTCGTGCCTTATAATCCATATATAAATAATAATTATAAAAAAATTTATTAGTTATAATTTATCCTCATCTGCTTCTTCTAAAACATCTAATACATCCTTGGATTGAATTGCTGGGAGTTCTCTCAGCGGATTCTTTCGGGCTTTGCTTTCATCCATAATTTTTTCATCACTGGAGAGGCTGGAGTCGTCACTTATTTCGTGGTTGTTCACTTTATCAATCTTATCATAATATCTTATTTCTTGGGACATTATCTCTATTAAATTTTTATGAGCTTGCTTTAAGAACACTTTGCGTTCGTTAGGGTAGAGAGCCGTTTCTATCTTTTCTAATGAACCGTTATATTCGGTGAGGAGGTCTTCGTCCACTTCCTTATGATTTCGTGCTTTTAATAACGTGTTAGTCAATAAAGACGCCGATTGAAGATAAGTTTCCATTCGTTGATTAAAGTTTCTAAACTTCATCAATGACGCCATCGTTGCCGTTATAGACGATAAAATAATGGGTAGAAGCGTCCACCCCGCACCTTTTAATTCCAGTCGCATTTTTATTGACTCCGCTAAACCGCTCACTAAACTTATAACAATAATGGCTTTATTCCAGTCGTCGCAGTCCTTCTTTAAATTTTGATGTCCTATTAAGAGAGCATCTCTTTTTGATTTTAAATCGGCTCTTATGTCTTCTATTGTGTCCTTTATCATAATATATTAACACAGATGTTTTAGATTAAGGACTAAATCATAATCTTCATCCACTGGGTTCGCCACACCCGAATAAGTCCTTAAAGACACCTCAAATGTGTTTCCCTGCGGTCTTCCATATAAATATGTGGGTGCGTTGAACGATGCCCCAGCCACTAAACTCCGCATTACGGGGTGAGGGCTCTGCCCCTTGTGTCCATCCTTCGGTTCTAATAGACCGAGCAACGTGGACGAGCCAGCAGTCCCCTCACTATTCACGGCATACTTACACTGAATAAACGGAAGCTTACAATATATCTGTGTCGGATATGTCGTTAATAAGGCATCGGCTGCGGTTAGTTTTTGTAGTGCCGATTGAAAAGTAAATGTCATCTCATACTCACCCTCAGGAATAATGCTCCAGTCAAACTTATACTGTTTCACCGCCCCGAGAGCATCTAAATTAGTCCCCTCAGTTGAATTAATGTGAATTGAATATGTCTTCATTATAATATATAATGGTTATTATTTAATTACATAAAAATATTTTTAGCCTGACCGCCTAAACCCTTCACACGCTCTATGGCAGACGAAGCGGCGGCAGCGGGCGACTGACCTGAATAGGTGGACGGGTTGGAGGCTTGACTCGCACGTCCTAACAGAGCCGACGCCGAGCCAGCCGTCCCAGTTAAACCCCTCGCTCCGCCGAGCAATCCACCCGCTCCTAACTGACGAGCTAAACCTTGAACGGCGGGGTCACTGAGGAGCTTATCGCCCTGCGACGCTGCCGACCCTAACGCTCTGCTCGCCTGACCCAGTCCACTACTGACTTGACGAGCAATCATCGGGGCTTTGTTAAATATTCCACGTGTAGCTCCACCCACTTTATTAAAGAAGGATGGTGCGGACGAAAACGCTCTTAAACCTTTGTTGAAAAACGACATTTATAATTATTATAAATATTATTATTAATCTTCATTAAAATCTATTCGGTCAAACTGTTTATAGAACTTCTGTGAGTCGGTGTTAATAAATAAATAAGAAAAGGGTTTATCATACACCAGTTTAGAGATATTCGGCATCATACTCTTCACGAATTCGTCCTCCACGTTCTCATCAAATAAATTTTTTAATTCATTCTTACTGACTTTAAAGACGAAGATATTGCTAAATAGACGACGCAGCTCCTTTGGAACTGAAAAGAAAGTCTGATTTAAAAAAAATATACTGGTTCTAATATGGCGGCGGTTAAATATTAACTCTTTAAAGAGTTGTAAAGTTTCTTTATTTTTTAAATAGGAAGCCATATCATCAAATATAATAACATTGTTTTCATCGGGTGGTGAGCCTTTAATCCTCTCCAGCACCTCTTGAAGGTTCTCTGTTGTTAGTTCATCAAACTTCTTATCAGCTGGGTGCTTCTTGAATATATCGTTCTTTATAGAGGCACGTGAATGACTTGGTTGAAAGAGGTAGATATTATGGTAGACCTTGTTTAAAAGTTTTTTATCCTTTAACATCGCCCACATAAGTGATGACTTTCCTGACTTGGGACGTCCTAAAAGAAGGTTAGTGCTGTGATTATTCAAATAAGACGTCAGTTCATAATTATTTAACTTGGGATGAAGGGGTCGGTCACACAACATCTCAGGTGGCTTAATCTGTGGTTTTTTTAGTTTAATAATATTCATATTTATATTTAATCAATATTATTTAATTAAGTCCTTAATGAGTTGCGGTGGAATTCTATATCTCATATTAATTGAACCACACGAACCTTTCGTCAATCCATTTCTGTGAGAATTACCTAAATTATTTTTATGAAGCAGTCGTCCATTAACAGACGTTAAATTACCACACGCTTTATTACATAATTTCGGCGTGAAGTCCATTTTATTCGTCCATATACGTGTGCGTTTTTTATACCCCCAGTCACTATACATACAATAGTCCACGTCATAATGGTTTAAATCCGTTAAAAATTGTTTCATCTTCCCTGTTGCTGGATTTTCTATATACCACCAAGATGGGTTAAAATATTTAATTATCTCCTGTGTCTTTCTTAATAAAGGCAGTCCCCTTTCAATCATATCTTTATCCAGCATTTCGTGTGTTATAATTTTATCACCGAACGCTTTTGTTTTGCGACCAACCCACGAGCGTCGGCAGTGACTAAATGTCTCGCACGGCACCGATGCCCATATCAAATCAAATGAATTAGGTTCATATTCTTTATAATTCCAATCCATAATATCTATATTGATGTCTGCGTTCTTCAAATCAAGAGAGGTGACATTATAACCTTTTTCTCTACAAACCTTACCAACACTACCTGTTCCCGAAAACAATTCTAAAACCTTCATTATAAATAACTATATCATTATATTTAAGCTTATTTAAACACGAACAGCGACCTGTCTGCTATTGACGTTAAGGGCTATGAGGGCATCGTAGCAAGCGTAGAGGGTGAGGGTGGCGGCGGCAGTCGTAGCCGACGAGGTGTTCACACGGACGTTAATCGGTGTGAGCTGCGACGACTCACCCGAAAGCATAACCTGATTGGACGAAAGTTTCTCGGTGTTCATTCCATAATAGTGGGAGGCAGGAGTCTGAACGGTGGTGGCAGTGCCGCCGACAATCTTGGCGAACTTATCCCACGAAGCAGGAGTGATGGCGTTGCGTGACGAATAGATGTCGTGAGCCTCACCGAACGCCTGACGAAGAGCCGACTTAATAGCAGCGGTGTTGGTTTCTCTTAAAGGAGTTGGCGGGAACGGACGGTTCGCCACGAAAAACTGAACCGAACCAGTCTCGCCAGCAATCTTAACAGCATCATAACCCGCATTGATGGAGGCATCGCCAGCCTCACCTGTGCCTTGAAGGAATAGACTCTTAATAGACGAGAGGCGGACATTGTAAATATAAGTGGCTTCACTCGCAGCTCCGAGGACAGGGAAGTTCACGTTGGTGACATTCCAGCCCTGCGATTTAAGGACGAGGTCGCCATCCACCGCCATTGAGCGGACAACGGAATCCATTCCAGCACCGAAGTCCACGAGGTCAAATGTGAGCTCTAAATCGTCAAAAGAAAAGATGGGAGCTCCAGTGACTCCGCCGCCGAAGAGGGCAGCGGTGGCGTATTCACTAATCTGAGCGGTGGTGAGCTGGATGCGGACGCCACCCATATGACCGAGCGGAATGAGTTCCGAGCACGAAGAAAGGAGGCAGCCGAGCGGCAGACTTACAGGGAAAGTGCCAGCAACAGCGTCAGTCCCTGTGGACGTCGGTCCGCCCCGTCCGTTAAGGTTGTTAAAGTCGGGGGCGTCAAAAGACGCAACGCCTCCTAATCCGCCACCACCATAACCGAACTCAGTGGCGAGGGAGAGCTTCTCGTCCATTGAGAGCTTACTCTGACTAATAAGATTATATAGACGACCATAATCAGACACCGCCTCTAAAAGCGACCCCCCGACGATGGTTTCCACCCGACCTATCCACGACGCAGCGGGGACACCACGAATCTTGATAATGTCGGTATTGGCGGAAGGAGTGACGGTGATATTCAAATTGAGGCAGAGCGAATTCGGGACAAGGAAACTGTGAGCTGGTAAATCAAACTGGATGATATTACCATCGCCAGCAAACGACGCTCCATTAGACGGGCGAACGATGACCTGTGACATTTTGGTGTCCGACGGAAGCGAAGCCATCGGTTTGTTGTATTGAACTTCTTTTGGGAGAGCAGCCATTATAAACTTATTAAATATTATTATTTATTTAATAATTTTTATATTATATCAAATTTAACGTCTTCTAATTCCTCTTTTAAGGATTGCGTTTTTTGTAAAGCTTTTATTGTTGCTACATATTTATCGTTTAATATAGACCCATCTTTTTTGCTAAATCTTTGTCTTCTGTGAGTGTTAATCAATAGAGTCATTGTCCAGTTAGTTCCATTAAAATCTATTAAATTATTATTTTGGTCTAATAGCTGGACGTCTATTTCATCTATCCGCTTCGCCTTAACAAAACTTTCACGCCCTAAACTATTATATATGGTTAAACCGAACGGGGTGGCAGTGGCACTTATAGTGTCCACGAGGGTTGTTGTGTTGAGTCTATTGCTGTCAAAATTACCACCTGCGAGAGAGTCGCTTAACATTTTAATTTTTGTGACGCCTAAAAAATTGGCTGGGTTAGGGAAGGTGGCAGGCGGTGCTTGATATGGAAAAACCTGTGTGCCGACCGCATCTAAATCCAGCCCGAGAGGTTCACGGCACGTGGTTGTTGCTAAATTAACCGTGAGGCTCGTGCCTATCGTCGCACTCAGTAAAGAAAACTTACCTGTCACGGTGCTAAAATCCAGTGTGCCGTTTCCTGCGAAGGCAGCCGCATTAAATTTCAATTCAAATTCAGTCTTAAAAGAGTTAGCATCATAATTACCTTCCGTTAATGTTATAGAGGCAGTTGTGCCTACTGAATCCGATATATTAATAATATTATTAGCTGCGTTCACGTTATAATAAGACGCTGGGATTTCGGCACTTTGGATTGCTATGGTGTGATATAAGGTGTCCACGCTTTTCGGTGAGATACTGTTAAAGTCAAATAAGAGCTGTGAATGTTTAGAACCATTTAATTTAGCTGTTGCGAACCGACTATTAAGACTTATTAAACGAGATTGAATAATAACGTGTTCATCTATATCTTCAAATCCATTCACTCTATCAATACCATCCATTATAATATATTATGAATATTATTCAGTCTCCTCTATAAGTTCTTTCATATCCTTGTGTCGTTCCATATATTCAATATTTTTTTTATTGATACGACTTCTCTCTAACTTTAATTTCTCTATAATTCCATTCACCTTTTCCTTTTCATCATCTTCTAAATGTTTATCGTTATAATGTAAATAGAGGGCAAACGTCGCTGGGTTGTTAAGTGTCATACACGGAACACTATTAATTATTTCTTCTAAACTAACGTGGTCGGGTGGACGTTGTGGAGAGGCTGTAATAGAATTTATAATGTCTAAATCACTCATTATAAATAATAATTAGATTATATTTATATTAATCAATCACATAAAAGTTAATTGACGACCGAAGGACTTCCTGCTTGTGGGTTGTGGTGAAAAAGGGTCATTCATTGGCGACGATATTGGCGTGGGAATATCTATCGGTTGAATTGGTGTCATAAAGGGGTTGGATTGGTTCGCCATCGCACCCTGTGTCATAAAAGAACCTGCGTCCTCTGCCGCCATCAGTCCCCGCTCCGCCTCTTGGTCACGTTCCATCCGCCTTTTTATTTTGCGGTCTTCTTCACGTGCCACCGCCTTCGCAGCACTCACACTGCGGAGCTGGGACGGGGTTAGTAATGTGCGACCTTCGGTTGTTGGTGTGTCAGGTGGTCTTCTTCCACTTAATAACCTGTCCACGTCTGCCACTGCTTTCATCACGTTGCGGACTTCTATTGGTGGCTCTTGTGGTTGGTTGGGTCTTCGGACTGCTGGAGGTCTTTCAGGATTGCGGATAATTGGCGATATATTGGAAGTCATAAAAGACGAAGGAAAATCAACAGGATTTATCATTGTGCGGCGGTCAGGTAAAACTTGCTGGGGCTGGATGAACTCAGCGAGGACACGGGAGGTGTTAGGGGTCGCAGATTGACGTGGTTTCTTGGTTCGTCTTTTTGGACTTGCTAAATTAATAATAACATTCTGTGACTGTTTCTGTTTTTGCTTCTGTTTCGTTCGGGTTTTCTTCTTTTTTGTTGCCATTATATAGTTAAACTACATTTTATTAATTTGGGCTTCTAATTCTGTAATGCGTTTATCCATCAATTTCACCGCTGATAATAATGTCGTAAAGACCTCATCATATTTTAAATGCTGGTAATCTTTTATTAACACACCATAACAAAATAAACAATCACCGCCTTTGTTTCCACTCATATCGCAGAATTCATTACTTAAATCCTCTTTAATTTTTATAGTTGTATCATTTATGACCTCTGTAATCGTTGTTGCGTTTGGAACATTATAGCACCCATAAAACTCTAACATATCACCCACCTTTAATGGTGTAGATTTTGTAAATGTTATTGTGTGTGTATCACTAACCTTAACGCATTCATAAATATTAGGGATATATTTTTCCATTAATTTTATTGATGTTGGTAAAATCTCATTAATTTCTTGTGCTATGAACCCTGTTTGAATTGTAGTTCCGTGTGTTCGGTCGTCAATATATTTATAATTAACTGGTCTTAATTTTCTTATTTTTTCTAATGCTTCTGCTTCATCTATGGTCTTAACATCTTTTTTAATTCTTGTATCACTTGCCGTAAATGTCCCATTGGTGCTTAAAAAAAAAGCACCTGAACCGATGCTTTTTTGGGCGAATATTGAGTAATTACTAAAAGTTCCTCCACCAGACCCTATACTATTATAACCTTTTTGAAAATATGAGCGTAGAGAGGACGAGTTGCCAGTCGCTCCACCACCACCCATAACATCTAACGGACACCTCGCAGTAATAGTTGATGAACCTATTATACAATTATTAGTTATTACCGCCCCTGTTAAAAATGATGTGTTTGTGCCTGTCGCTGTAAAACCTGTTGTTGTTGTTATACTGCCTCCTGTTATATTAACATTTGAACTTGATAATCCATTAAAAGTTTTATAACCTGTTATGGTTTGTGCGTTTGTTTTATCTACATAAAGGGCATCGGCATTTTGTTTCGTAATAAAATCGGTTGAACCTGGTGCGTCTGTAAGGGTGCTTGTCGGTCTGTTTGTATTAAAAGTGTTCGTGCCTGTGAATGTATTGGGGTTGCCGTCTAGTTTAACATCGCCATCAACGGAAATAGCAGCGTATAAAGCGTCCGCATTTTGTTTGGTGATTAAATTGGTTGAACCTGGTGTTGTTGCGATGGTGCTTGTCGGTCTGTTTGTATCAAAAGAGTTTGTGCCTGTAAATGCGTTGTTTCCTGCTAATGTAACGTCACCACTACCACCGCTTGTTGAAATTCCACTCATAGTTCGGCTCATTATATATAGTATAATATTTTATTATTTATAATGATTACATAAAAACTGGTGCTTGTGGGTTAATGCCACGCCTTAACATATTCATTTGGACGTTGCGAGAAGGGGGCGGAGGCGGAGGCGGAGGGCGACGGCGGATTTTTGGTGCTAGTTTTCTTGCTTTCTGTTGGACTTTTGTCATTCCACCCTCTTTGCGTTTTAAATTTGACCCTTTGCGTAGCTGTCGCCCTGTGCGTGTGCTGATACACGTAACGTATTTTCTAATGGGGGGTCTAATCGTTTCCTTCTCAAAACATTTAACTAGTTTCTTTTTCGGCATTATAAATTAACTAAATAAAATAATTAATAGAATACAAATTGTGGTGTTTGTTGAGTTGGCTCTTTTGGTTGTGCTGGTGTTGTTTGTTTTTGTGGTGTTGGTTTGGCTTTGGCTTTTGCTTTGCGTTTGGCTACTAAACGTTTGACTTGTTTAACCTCTAACTCATCAACGCTGTCTTCGTCGCTCAACACTAACGCAGCTTCTTCTATGGCTTCACGCTTTTTTAATGAAATTGCTTTTTGAATGGTTCTTTTTTCTAAATTGGCTTTTCTAGTTGCTGCCTTCTGGTCTCTAACCGACTTGCGTTCGGCTCTGCCTTGGTCTCGTTTGGCTCTACCTGCTGCTAGTGCGTTGAGCTGCTTCTCACTCAATTTCTTCTTTGGTTTTACTGGTTTCGGTTTGGGTGGCTCTGGTGTGGGCGGTCGTGACGGCGATGCCTCAATTCCGCCATCGTCTTCACTATCACTTTTAAGAATTACGTCTAGCTCTTCGTCTGT
>VMHT01025159.1_pt1 | contig 11379 bp, 7 predicted proteins | sample 4693611 | NCBI WGS metagenome assembly VMHT01 (sample SAMN12280063, study PRJNA550983) | marine metagenome | isolation source: seawater sampled from same location over 5 years 0.02-0.2 micron viral filtrate | place: USA: collected off the coast of southern California halfway between the port... ... | reverse complement strand
CTATTGGGCAACCGATGATGGCGTTTTTCCTGCAATACTGGAAATTAATATGAACGAAAAAACAACTTTCGACAGAATAATACTGCAAGAACCCATTCACTTGGGACAACGCATCTGCGGGTTCGAAATTGATATCATGAGAAGCAATGGCTGGGAAACTGTTTTTAAAGGAACCACGATCGGTTATAAAAGAATTCTCAGTATCCCTAAAGTAAAAACCAACAAAATAAGATTACGAATTGAAACGGCCAACAACACCGTGGCCATTTCCAATGTAGGGCTCTTTGAGTCCTCCCCTTAAGAACAATTACAATAAAATTAAAACATCACATGAGAATTACAGCCTACCTATTATTAATCCTTGGACTGACCATTTCCTGTAAACTCGAAAATCGTTCCGGAGATTTTAAACTGCTGCCCCACCCTCAAGAATGGGAAATCAAGGGCAATAGCGAACTTAAGATCACAGACCTAAAATACCATTTCAATGCCTCTGGCCTTCCCCTTCCCGCAGGGAGTGATTTTTTGGTAGCGGCGGCCGCCACCGATAAAAAAGACAAAGCCCAATTGGTCTATGCCATCGATCCCGAATTAGACCTCAAGGAAGAAGGCTATCTGATGGACATCAACGCAAATCAAATCCAAATCACCGCCAAAGATCAAGCAGGGCTGATCTATGGATTGGTGACCTTGGAGCAATTGATGGAAGACGCAGAAGAGCAGGAAGTAAAACTTCCATTGTGTCATATCAAAGACTATCCCCTACTCTCCTACCGTGCCATCCATTGGGATGTCAAACACCATATGGAAACCTTGGATTACTATTATCGGATTATTGATAAACTCAAAAAATATAAGATCAATGCAATCATTGCCGAAGTAGAAGATAAAATAAAATACAAAAGGCAGCCCACAGTAGGTTCGTCCGATGCTTTGACCATTGAGCAATGGCATAAACTAAGCGAATACGCACACCAGCGAAACATTTCGATTTCACCTTTGGTGCAAGGCTTGGGACATGCCTCTTTTGTTCTTAAGCACCAACAATACAAATCCCTCCGAGATGATCCGCAGAGCGATTGGGCCTTTGATCCTCTGAATCCCAAAACCTATGAGGTACAATATGACCTGTATCTCGATGCTTTGGAAGCCCTACCCCATGGAAAATACCTCCATGTGGGCGGTGACGAAGTAAAAACCACGGGTAGAAACAGCGGAAAGACTCCCCTTGAACTCCAATTGATTTGGTTAAATAAAGTATGTCAATTTGCTGAAAAACAAGGAAGAACACCCATTTTTTGGGATGACATGCCCCTAAAACAAACCGGTCTTTATCGTCCTATGTTCCGACCCGAAATGCCCAAAGCCAAAGTGGACAGCATTTGGAACGCCAATCAGAAAAATTTAGAAGCATTTCTACCCCAATTTCCCAAAAATTGCATCTACATGCGTTGGAATTATCATACACCAGAGGCTTACGGAAATACCAAAACCATGGAATGGTTTCGGGATCACGGACTCAAAGTAATGGGAGCCACGGCCGGACAGACCCGGTGGGTGTTGATGCCCCAAAGGGAGAGCAATATGGACAACATTCGTTCTTTTACCTTATCCTCTATCGAAACACGACTCAATGGACTATTGTTAACCCTTTGGGACGACGACTCACCACATTTTGAATTGTATTACCGGGGGATTATTGCTTTTGCCAACGATACTTGGTCGGGAGATCAACTGAGCAAAAGCGAACTCAAAAGTGCCTTCCGCCATAGAGAGTATTCTTTTGTATTGGCAGAAAAAGACTTTGCTTTTATTGATTCGCTGGAGCAATCCGTCGGTCAATGGAAAAATATTTTGCTCAAAGGCAACAAAAGAAACTACCTGAAAGAGATGGAAAATCCCGAAGTGGAGGGATTGATCTCTCTGCCGGACAGCAGAAACTCCGGTCAATGGTCCATTGAAAATAAAGAACGTTTGTCCATTGCAAAAAAAATGATAGAAAACACAACCAAGGTGGGGCAAAAAATCGAACAAATGCAAAAGCTGGCCAAAAGGAATTTTTATGCCCTTGATGTTTATCAGAAGGTAAACGAAATAGCGGGTTTTACCCCCAAAATTTTATTGGCCCTAAAACGTTTCGATCATGCCGCTAACGATGAGGAAAGACTGATTGAAAAAGCCAAGATCATTCAGTTGAAATTGGATTTTCACAATTTGAGAGACAAGCTAGAGCAAACCTATTCTAAAACAAGGAACATTCACAAACCCAATGACTATATCTTAGATCAAGACCACCATCAGCATTTGGCGAACCAACTACACGCTTTTGATTGGCAGTTTTATCCCGAATTGCTCATGTTCGAAAAGATCGATAAACAGCTCCTGTGGCAAAGGAAAAAAATCGATTGAGATCAGCGGTCAAAATTTTAAAATATAAAGCTCAAAAATCATGATACAATCCTACAAAAGAAAGTTTAAAACCCACAAAAACTATGATACCATAGTCATCGGTTCTGGTATTGGCGGGCTGACTACTGCGGCTTTTTTATCCAAAGAAGGCCAGAGGGTTTTGATTTTGGAACGGCATTATACGGCCGGGGGATTCACCCATGTTTTTAAACGAAACGGTTATGAGTGGGATGTAGGCATCCACTACATAGGTGAGGTACAACGCCCCAACAGTGCCATCAGAAGAATGTTTGATTACATCAGCGATGGAAAGCTCCAGTGGGCCGATATGGGAAGGGTATATGACCGGATCATCATTGGGGAAGAAGAATATGAATTGGTCAAGGGAGTAGAAAATTTTAAAGAAAAATTGATCGGCTATTTTCCGGAAGAAAAAAAAGTCATCAATGAATACGTAGATTTGGTTTTTGCTGTGGTAAAATCAATGGGATCCTATTACAGTGCCAAAGCACTTCCTCCTCTTCTCTCTCGCTTATTAGGGGGTAAAATGAGAAAAAAATATTTGGACTTTGCTGGGAAAACAACCGATGAAGTATTGCGATCGATCACCCAAAACGAAACCCTGATTAAAGTACTTACGGGACAATACGGAGATTATGGCCTACCCCCCAAACAAAGCAGTTTTGCCATGCATGCTTCGGTGGTAAGGCATTATTTTAATGGAGGTAGTTTTCCTGTAGGAGGGTCTTCACAAATAGTCCAAACCATAGATCCGGTCATCGAAAAGGCCTCCGGTACCATTTTGATCAATGCTGAAGTGGATAAAATCCTTATCCAAAAAAACAAGGCCATTGGGGTGCAAATGAAGGATGGCAGAAAGTTTTATGCAAAAAATGTAGTGAGCAGTACCGGAATTTTTAACACCTACGAAAAACTCATTCCTCCATATGTTCTCAAAAAACACAAAATGCAAAAACAACTCCAAAAGCTCAACCCCTCTGTAGCGCATGCGTGTTTATACGTTGGGTTAAAAGGCAGTCCGGAAGCACTTCAACTGCCCAAAAACAATCTGTGGATCTATCCCAAAAAGGGGGATCACGACAGTATTGTTGCCAACTATCTCAAAGACCCTCAGGCTCCTTTTCCCGTGGTCTATATTTCTTTTCCCGCTGCCAAAGACCCCACTTGGGCCGATCGATATCCCAACCGAAGTACCATTGACATCATTACCCTTTTGCCTTTTGATTTGGTCAAACAATGGGAAGGAACCCAATGGATGAAAAGGGGAAAAGACTATGAAGAGTTAAAAGCAGAAATGTCGGACAGATTATTGGAAATATTATACCGGCAGCTACCCCATCTCGAGGGTAAAGTAGATCATCACGAGCTTTCTACCCCCCTGACGACGCAAAACTTTGTCAACTACAAAAAGGGTGAGATTTACGGTATCGATCATACCCCCGAACGATTTAAACAAAAGTTTCTGGAACCCCGCACACCCATCAAAAATTTCTATCTTACAGGTCAAGACATCGTATCAGCCGGCGTAGGAGGGGCAATGTTCTCGGGTGTGGTCACTGCCTCCGCCATGCAAGGCAAAAACTTGGTCAAAAAGATTTACAAAAACAAAAACTAATTATTACAATATGTAATCAGAAGAAACAAAGTTGGACTCATTAGAGTTCAACAAGCTTTCTAAAATTTCATTGTTGTAGGGGTTGTCTTTGGATGCAACAAAAGTTCTTATCGAAAAAGACCTCAACGCATCAAAAACACTTAGTGTGCTTACCGCAGAATTTTTTCTACCGGTAAAAGGATAAACGTCCGGTCCTCTTTGGCATGCACTATTAAGATTCACACGACAAACCAAGTTGGCCAATATATCGATAAGCGGTCCGATTTTTCGAACATCTCTTCCGAAAAGGCTAACCTGCTGACCATAATCGGAGGCCGCCATGGCTTCCAAAGGTTCATTAATGTCTTTGTAGGGGATAATGGGAATCACCGGCCCAAATTGCTCCTCATGATAGAGATCCATAGTGTCATTAACAGGATACATTACTGCTGGATAGGTGTAATTTTCGGACATTTGTCCTCCTTTTTTATTCACCACGCTGGCTCCTTTTGTGATGGCATCCTCAATGAGGTCTGAAATGTATTGTGGTTTATTGGGTTCTGGGAGTGGGGTCAAAAACACCTCCTTTTCCCAAGGCAAACCAAACTTTAACTGATCTACTGCTTCAGAGAATTTTTTATTGAATTGATCGATAATGGACTCGTGAACATATAATACCTTGAGGGCGGTACAGCGTTGTCCATTGTAGGATAGCGTGCCGGAGATACATTCTTTTACCGTATGGTCCAGATCAGCATCGGGTAAAATAACACCCGGATTTTTGGCTTCCAGTCCCAATACCAATCGAAGTTTGTTTTTTTTGGGATGTTCGTCTTGTAATGCCACCGCCGATGAACTATGGCCAATCAATGCCAGTACATCAACGTGGCCGGTTTTCATGATGGGTTGGGCAATTTTTCTACCTCGACCAAAGAGGATATTTACCACACCGGGAGGAAAACAATCCTGAAAGGCTTTCAATAAGGGAGTTATCAAAAGAACACCGTGCTTAGCAGGTTTAAATATTGCGGTATTTCCCATCACAATCGCAGGGATCAACAAACAAAAAGTTTCATTTAATGGGTAATTATAAGGCCCTAAACACAAGACAACTCCCAATGGACTTCTTCTGATATGTGCATAGATGCCTCCTTCTTTTTCAAACTTGGCACTCTTTTGGTCTAATTTTTTATAAGCGTCTACAGTGTCGAATATGTAATCCACTGTTCGATCGAACTCTTTTTGAGAATCTGCGAGTGTTTTACCAATTTCCCACATCAACAATTTGACAATCTCTTCCCGGTGGGTTTTCATTTTCTCGGCAAAGCGTTCAAGGCAATTGAGTCGCTCGCGAACCCGCATTGTTGGCCATTGTCCTTTACCTCTGTCAAAAGCTTTCTTGGCAGAATCAAGGGCACTCAGGGCAGGTTCAGACTCCATATCCGGTACAGAACCCAATAGCGTAGGGGTCATTTCACCTTTTTCATTTTCTGTTCTGATGGTCGAATAAACGTCCGCCATATTACCGTTCCAAGTTTTCAACTCACCATCAATAAGGTATTGATTGAAGTTGGTCAATTGAGGCCGATAGGCCTCCGGAATGTCACTAATTTTTAAAGATTTAAGGTCGGGTTGGGTCAAAACATTACTCATTGTGGTGGTTTTGTTTTATTTTTATTGGACAAAGTTAGACATTTTTTTACATCAAGGGCAAGTAAATGAACTTCCTGTAAACCCTTAACTAAATATTAACTTTAATAGTTGGAAAAATAGATAAAAATTAGCCGTATTAAACAATCTTTTTCATTGCAGTCATCGACTCTCTCAGTTCATAGCCGATGATCTCTACCGGATGATAACGAATGATTTCATTCACATCGATCAATTGACGATTATCCACGCCATTTCCTTTATATTCGGCAAAAGCTTTTCCGATAACATCGGTATCAATGTCTTTCATAAAATCAACCAAAAGGAGCTTTGCGGCATGATCAAACAGATAACAACCATACTCAGCCGTATCCGAAATGACCCGATTCATTTCAAACAATTTTTTGCGCGCAATGGTATTGGCGATTAGGGGAGTTTCGTGGAGTGATTCGTAATAAGCAGACTCTTCTTTAATACCTGAGGCTACCATCGTATCAAAAGCCAATTCTACACCGGCACGAACAAAGGCCACCATCAAAACACCATGGTCAAAATACTCTTGCTCAGGAATTTCTTGATCGGTAATGGTTGTTTTTTCAAAGGCAGTTTCTCCGGTAGCGGCTCTCCATTGGAGGAGGTTTTTATCGTCATTGGCCCAATCTTCCATCATGGTTTTGGAAAAATGCCCGGACATAATGTCGTCCATATGTTTTTGAAATAAAGGTGTAAGGATTTCTTTAAGGGTCTCGGAAAGTTCGAAAGCTTTGATTTTGGCGGGGTTGGAAAGACGATCCATCATATTGGTAATTCCACCGTGCTTGAGGGCTTCGGTAATGGTTTCCCAACCGTATTGGATCAATTTGGCAGCATATGCCGGATCAATCCCTTTTTCAACCATTTTATCAAAACTGAGAATGGAACCGGTTTGTAATACCCCACAGAGTATGGTCTGCTCCCCCATCAAATCAGACTTTACCTCGGCGACAAATGAGGACTCTAATACACCTGCTCGGTGTCCTCCAGTGGCAACAGCATATGCCTTGGCATATTCCAATCCATGCCCATACGGGTCATTTTCAGGGTGAACAGCGATCAATGTGGGAACGCCAAACCCTCTTAAAAACTCCTCTCTTACCTCAGACCCGGGACATTTGGGAGCCACCATGATCACAGTCAAATCCTCTCGAATAGTCATTCCCTCTTCTACGATATTAAAACCATGAGAATAAGACAGGGTTGCACCTTTTTTCATCAAGGGCACTACGGCTTCGATCACAGAACTGTGGTTCTTGTCAGGGGTAAGGTTGATGACAACATCTGCCGTGGGAACCATCTCTTCATAGTTTCCAACATTAAAATTATTGTCAATGGCATTTTGGTAGGAGGCTCTTTTTTGATCAATGGCTCCCTGGCGCAAGGTATAGCTGATGTCCAATCCGGAGTCTCGCATATTGAGGCCTTGGTTGAGCCCTTGAGCACCACATCCCACAATAACGATTTTTTTCCCTTTGAGTGCGTCAACCCCTTGGGCAAATTCTGGCTGGTCCATAAAGCGGCATTGTCCGAGTTGATCTAATTTTTGTGCTAATGAAAGTTGGTTAAAATAATTGGCCATTATAATGATGGATTTATGTTAATTATCTGATTTAAATTTTTTAAGGATTTCGCTGATGCCCATTTTAGATTTCGTAACTGAAATTCGTCCCGATCGGACAAATTGAAGCAAACCAAAAGGGGCTAAATCTTGATACAAGCGGTCGGTTTCGTTTCGGAACCCTGTTTTTTCGATGACGAAATATTCCGGAGAAACCGTTACAATATTGGCATGAGATTCTTTAATGATATTCTGTATGTGTCTTTCTTCAAACAAAGCACTTGATTTTACCTTGTAAAGAGCACTTTCCTGAAAAATGGTTTCCTCATCGGTATGGTAAAAAGCCCTGATCACATCGACCTGCTTTTCAATTTGCTTGATGAGTTTTTTCACATTATCCTCGGGAACTTTGACGATAATAATGAATCTGAAAACGTCTTTGATTTCGGACTGTGAGGTCGTCAAACTTTCAATATTAATATGACGCTTCAAAAAAATCGCTGAGATGCGATTCAACAAGCCCACATTGTTTTCGGAATAGATCGAAATGGTAAAAGTTTTGTCCATTGTGATTACAATTATTTAAGACGTATGTCAGAAACCGAGGCACCGGTTGGGATCATTGGAAATACATTATCTTCTTTTTCAACACATACCTCAAGGAAGTAGGGCTTGTCGGAGGCAATCATTTCGGCTACTGCGGCATCAAGGTTTTCTCTTTTGTCCACTTTTTTTGCATCCAGATAATATCCTTTTGCAATGGCTATAAAATCAGGGTTTACCATTTCGGTAGAGGCATAGCGCTTGTCAAAAAACAATTGTTGCCACTGTCTTACCATTCCCAAAAATTCATTGTTTAATACTACAATTTTTACAGCGGCTTGTGTTTGAAAAATGGTTCCCAATTCCTGAATGGTCATCTGGTATCCCCCATCACCGATTACGGCCACGACCTCTCTTTCAGGTGCTCCCATTTTGGCCCCCAGTGCTGCGGGAAGGGCAAATCCCATGGTTCCCAGTCCACCGGAAGTAACGTTGCTTCGCGAGCGAACAAAGTCTGTATATCTACAAGCCACCATTTGGTGTTGGCCTACATCGGTCACCAAAACGGCATCCCCTTGGGTATGTTTGTTGATCGAGACAATGACTTCACCCATGGTCAAACCCTCTTTTTGGGGTAGTAAATCCTTATCGATAACTTCTTTGACTTCCACTTTCATCAATTCGTCAAAACGCCCCATCCATTGGTCATATGATTTTTTCTGAACCAGTGGGATCAGAGCTTCTAAGCTTTTCTTACAATCTCCCAAAACAGGAACATCAACCTTGACATTTTTATTGATCTCAGCCGGATCAATTTCAAAATGAATGATTTTAGCCTGTTTGGCGTAAGTTTCCAAATTACCAGTCACCCTATCGTCAAATCTCATCCCTATGGCAATGAGCAAGTCACATTCATTGGTCAATAAATTGGGCCCGTAATTACCATGCATCCCTACCATACCTACATTGAGTGGATGAGCGGTAGGCAGTGCTGAAAGTCCCAGAATGGTCCACGCAGCAGGTATCCCGGACTTTTCTACAAAGGTTTTGAATTCCTCCTCCGCTCCTCCCAGAATAACCCCTTGTCCCCAAACAATAAAGGGTTTTTTGGCTTTATTGATCATTTCTGCAGCTTGGGTAATGGCATGAGTATCCAAAGAAGGAACAGGTTTATAACTTCTAACTCCTTTACATTTTTGATAATTAAAATCCAGTGTGTCAAACTGAGCATTCTTTGTTATGTCGATCAAAACGGGACCCGGCCGGCCTGATTTGGCAATGTAAAAAGCCTTGGCAAAAATTTCGGGTATTTCAGAGGCTTTGGTGATCTGATAATTCCATTTGGTAACCGGAGTGGAGATCCCAATAATATCCGTCTCCTGAAAGGCATCAGAGCCTAAAAGATGGGCACCTACCTGACCTGTAATACAAACCATGGGGGTGGAGTCGATTTGTGCATCGGCGATTCCTGTGACCAGATTGGTCGCCCCCGGGCCTGAGGTCGCGATGGCGACTCCTACCTTTCCGGAAGTCCTGGCATAGCCTTGAGCAGCATGAGTTGCCCCTTGTTCGTGTCGGGTCAATACATGATTCAATTCATCTTGAAACTTGTACAATTCATCGTAAACCGGCATGATCGCTCCACCTGGATAGCCGTAGATCAAGTCTATCCCTTCGGCCAAAAGACATCTTATGACTGCTTCTGCACCGGAAATTTTTATGCTTTCGCTTTGTACCTCTTGCAAGGCGATTTGATCTTTTGTTTTCATTCTATAGATTATCGGTGACACAACCTTCTGAGGCAGTGGACACAGTTTTTATGTATTTGAACAAGACTCCTTTGGAAAACTTTAAAGGAGGTTGCACCCAATTATTTTTTCTGTTTTCAATTTCTTGATCTGATAAATCCACACTCAAGGTGTTGGTTTCGGCATCAATGGTGATGATGTCACCGTCTTGCAATAAACCAATGACTCCTCCTTCTTGAGCCTCAGGAACTATATGTCCTACCACAAAACCGTGGGTTCCCCCGGAGAATCTACCATCGGTAATCAAAGCAACATCTTTGCCCAATCCGGCACCCATGATGGCAGCCGTTGGTTTTAACATTTCAGGCATTCCGGGACCTCCTTTAGGGCCCTCGTAACGTATCACCACCACATCTCCCTTTTGAACTTTTCCGGCTCCAATTCCGGCGTTAGCATCATATTCACCGTCAAAAACTCTTGCAGGGCCAACAAACTTCAATCCTTCTTTTCCGGTAATCTTGGCTACTGACCCTAATGTTGCCAAATTTCCTTTCAAAATTCTGATGTGTCCGGTAGGTTTAATGGGATTCTCTAAAGACCTGATCAAATCTTGTCCTTCATTGAGGGAGGGTACGTCAGCCAAATTTTCTGCCAAGGTTTTCCCCGTTATGGTCATACAGTCTCCATGGAGCATCTTGTTTTCGAGCATAAATTTTAATACGGCAGGGATTCCTCCAATGGCATGGAGGTCTTTCATCAGATATTTTCCACTGGGTTTGAGGTCAGCCAGAAAAGGGGTCGTATCACTTATTTTCTGAAAATCGTCTATGGTCAAATCTATATCGGCGGCATGGGCAATGGCCAAAAAGTGTAGAACAGCGTTGGTAGATCCTCCCAGAACAGTGATCAAACTCAGGGCGTTTTCAAGAGATTTTTTGGTAACGATATCCAAAGGCTTTAAATCCTTTTCTATCAGTTGCCTCATGGCCTGACCTACAGCTTTACAATCTTCAATTTTTTCCTGACTTATGGCGGGATTAGATGAACTAAAGGGCAATGACATCCCCAAAGCTTCAATGGCCGAGGCCATGGTATTGGCAGTGTACATTCCTCCACAGGCTCCTGCACCCGGACAGGCATTACGGATTACCTTTTTATATTCATTCTCATCTATTTTGCCGGCTACTTTTTCGCCCCAAGCTTCAAAAGCAGAAACCACATCCAATTCTTTGTCTCTGACGCATCCTGAAGCAATGGTTCCTCCGTATACCAAAATACCGGGACGATTGAGTCGCAACATCCCCATCAAAGCTCCTGGCATATTTTTGTCACAGCCTACTACCGTTACCACACCATCATAAGACATCGCCTGAACAACGGTCTCAACCGAATCGGCGATCACATCTCTAGAGGGTAATGAAAAACGCATACCGGGGGTTCCCATAGAGATACCATCACTCACACCAATGGTATTGAAAATCAAACCCAACATTTGGTGGGGCGCAATCCCTTCTTTCACATGAAGGGAAAGATCATTGAGGTGCATGTTACAAGGGTTACCTTCGTAACCTGTACTGGCAATACCAATCAACGGTTTTTCAAAATCTTTATCCGTCATGCCAATGGCGTGAAGCATAGCTTGAGCCGCTGGCTGAGTGGGGTCTTGAGTTACACGTTGACTGTATTTGTTGAGAGCCATAATTCGTATTTGATGCTAATTTAGTGGCTAACAACCGTTAGCCGTTATTTTTCAATTATTTTACATTATGCCCAAATTAATTCAAATCAATATAATTATATGATTATCAGTTATTTAATTG
>VMHT01176721.1_pt1 | contig 11380 bp, 9 predicted proteins | sample 4693611 | NCBI WGS metagenome assembly VMHT01 (sample SAMN12280063, study PRJNA550983) | marine metagenome | isolation source: seawater sampled from same location over 5 years 0.02-0.2 micron viral filtrate | place: USA: collected off the coast of southern California halfway between the port... ... | reverse complement strand
TGGTTGCATAACCCTAGTAGCCGCCTCATCGTAGATAATACTTAAAGCTGAACTGCTTAAATCTTTACCAGCGGTTACATGATCTTCAACAAGTTCAAAGGTAACTCGCATAAACTCTTGATCTAAGTAAGTCTTGACAGGTTGATTATCTAAAATAGCTTCTGAATATTGTTTCATTCTTCTTGTAAACGTAGTGCCTTTAAATTCACTTTCTAATTGACTAAACTGAGTGGTGAGTCTTTTTCGAGACCCTTCACGGTCTATAGCGTCAAGAACATTTAGACTGTCTGCGCCACTAGCCACTAACAAGTTAAAGTCGTTTGCATTAGCCATCTTACCTAAGAAGCCGTCAGTCAGGTTAGCTTCTAGCTGCTCTGCTGTAGGCACTACACCTTCAGCAAAACCAAAGCTTGTATAGTCTCCAGTAACAGCAGCCTTAACTAAATCTCTTTTTGTTTTAAGAAAAAGTCTTTTTGCTTCTGCCTTTCTGGTAGGCTCTGCCGCTATGCGCTGTTGCTCTTTAATTTTCTGATTAACACCAACCAGATAAATCTTCTGATCGTTAGTTAAGTCATTACGAGCAAGTATGTTGGAATCTGTAGTTACGTACTCGCCTGTCATAAGATCAGTTTGAATAGACTTTGATTGTTCGTCCCGTGCTATCTTATCTTCATTTCTTGTGACACCTCTTTCTTGAGCTGCAAAACGTTGTTGGTTGAGGACAGCAGTAGTTAGCTTGTCTCTCATCTCATTACTACCTTTACCAGAGAGTATGTACTGCTCTGCCATAAAGGTGTTTGCTTTTCCTTCGCTATCTCTTTTTAAGGTTTCACTTAAGAACATACTACCTAGCATATCAGCAGCTATAGATTTATTAATACCATACCCGCCATCTTCTTTTGAATCCGTAAGACGACTAAAGAGTTGTGCTTCAGTAGACCTAAAAGCTTCTGCTTTATTATTTGGATTGTTTGCTAAGGCTTCCCCGTACACTAAAGGCAACAAGCCTGAAATGGTATCACCTCGTTGTTGTTGTACTGAGTTTCCTATAGCTTGAATTAACGGAGCTTCTGTCGAAAGTCGAAGAGTGTTTCGGAATACTGCTAGAGCTTCGGGGTTATCTTTAAACCCTTCTTCAATAGCATCGTACCTAGCCCTTGCCTCTTCATCTGAATACACTGAACTAAACACTGACTCAAACGTACTGTCCTCAGTATAGTTCTGACTTTTCTGTGCCTCTTGGAATAGTGCGCCTTCTCTTGCCGCAGCTACTCTTGCCTGATCTTTCTGCAAAGCTGTTGCCCTGCGTAATTCTTCTTTAGCCTTATTATTTAAATTTTTACCAACTTGTGAAACAGTACCAGCAGCAGAGTCAAGAGCCGCAGCCACTTGCATACCTTTGGTATTTCTTTCACCTTGGACAAATGTGTCCACTTGTCTAGCAGTAACCTGATAATCAGGCGCAGCCGCAGCATTACGCCAATTCACTGATTTATCTATTGAGGTTGCCATTTAGTTTTTCCTATGATGTTTTTGATTTTATTCTACAGGAGTAGGAGGTGAATAATTACTGTAGCCTTGAGCTGCCCCAAGTACCGATTGTCCTATCTTTAATCCTGTTGCTGTAGAGCTTGGTTTAGAGACTGAGTTAATTCTTGACTGGGTTCTTGTTCTTGCGCCTAGCCTTTCTTCTCTTAAACCTTGCACAGTGTTATCAAAGTTTCTATCAACAACGGTATTAGCCATTAGACCCTGACGCTCGATGTCTTGGATGACTGCATTGTTGTTTAAGATTGCACCGCTTTCAGCACCAGCTACAGTTGCTCGTGCCACCATCTCTCTTGTTTCTAAATCTGTTTGTAGTTTCTTTTCGGCAGCCGCTGTGTCTTCTTGAGCCTCTTGGAGGTTTAGCTGTCGATCATTATCTATTTGTGCCTGTAGGGCGTTCTGTCTGTTGGAGGCTTCTTGTGCTTCTTGAGCTTTATGCGCTTGAGAAGCGGACGCAACTCCCATCACACCTGAAGCCACACTAGCGAATTGCCCAAGTGTTGCTGTAGCTGCTGCAACATTAGCTGCCGCTGCTGCTGTACCCACTGCCGCTGTGGTTGTAGCGCCGCTACTTGCTATTGTAGCTATGGCTGTTATTGGATCACACATTTTCTTTTATCCTCACAAATTGGTAGAAGGGTTGTTTTCCTACTCCGTATTCTTTTTCTAGTTTGATGAACTGAAAGCCTAGTGCTTTTAACCATCTCATCGATACTGTATTTTCTGCGTGTACGTAGTTAAGCAAGAGTGGGTGTTGGTCGTTCTTTTCCTCCACCCACTTTGCTGAAACTGGTAGCATCACCTTTTTGGTCTCAGGTAGTTTATGAGAACCTAACAACCAAGGACTTGCAAATATACCACAATCAGACAACCCAAACATTCCCACTACATCACCATCCTCATGGATGATACTAAAGCATTCAGGAGCAGAAGCGTTATAACTTTCCTGTAATGCCCTTAAGGGTGTAAGCCCGTTACTAGCCATTACTTCCTTAGCGTCTTGTTCACGCATAGCTGGGGCTAGTTCTCGGCAATCCTGAAATGTTGCTTTTCTATAGTAGTGTGTCATATTTAGAGTCTCTGGTTTCGTAGTACGATGTACCCCTCCCACTCTGCACTTTGGAACGTGCTGGGAAGGTGTGAGTCGTTAGTTATTGTTATAGCTGTGTCTGTTGCCCGTGCTTGCACCCCAACTTGGAACGCTCCGTCATCGATAACAGCAGACTGATCTAAAAGGTTGTGTTGGTTATCTAATACACGCCCTGTAAAGTGTGAGGTAATTGGAGACCTACCTACGGAGTCTACAGTAACGTCAAAGTGTCCCGTGTCATTATAGTTAAACGACATCTTCCTTAACTGGAAGCGGGCAAGCTGTGTTGAGTCACCTTGTGTTGGTTTAAACACTTGCTCTGACATTTGATACTTAAATGTATAGGGTACTCCTACAACTAAAGTACGGTTGGTGAATAACTCATTGTTTTGATCGAAGGTTGGATTAGCTGGGTCAAACGACCCTAAAGATAGACCGTCCTGATCAATAGCTATTAAACCAACTGTAGGCACTCCATCAGGTAGATTGAACTGAGTAATTGGGGTGGCTTGCCAATCAGCGTTTGTTAATTTATATTGCCTATCTAATAAGACTTCAGTGTGGTCATATTTAACATCAAGTATCTCGTATCTGCCATCTTCAAATGTAAAATACATTAAATTGTTGGTAAAGAAGATGTGGGCTATGTCTTCTGTAAATATCCACTTAGACCAAGCACTTTGTAACCGTTCCTCTGCAGAATTGTACCACTTATAAATGTAACATTCTTTCTTGTTGGTAGAAGTAAGGCAAGCGAGCATATCCTCATTAGAGGACGAAGCAAATTGTCTTACATTTCCTTCAAGGTATGATGGAACGTGTGAGGTAACGGAAGCAGCATCTCTGACTTCTGTGGTTTCTCTTGTGAAGAACTCACGTACTCCTGCGTAACCGCTTGATTGTGTGGCAAAGAATACACTGTTACCCGCACCTACTGGTGGGGCTGTTAGATCACATTCATACTTTGTTGATTGATCTACTGTAATTTCAGAAGGTGTTAACAACTGACTAGCAGATAGTGTGAACTGGTTAAGCTCTGAGAATAACAACAAGTTATCCTGAATAGGCACAGCAGCTTTAAGCTCAGACACTTCATTCTGACTGACTGTTACATCTATAGGATCAGAGTCTAGTAATGAACGTACTGTTGTGCGCCAGAAGTTAAAGTAACCACTAGCCTCACTAAAGATCACATTCTCTCCTGAAAGAACACCTAAGCGGTTTCTGTGGAAGAAGATGTCTGATATTGTACCGCCCACAAAACTAGGAGCAGTGTTTGTGTTATCATCACCAGCCTTGCGCTCGTGCCATTCTCCCTGACCGAAGGTAAAGCTAAGGTCACTATTCTGCCTCAAGGTGTGGGGCATTGTTGTTAGGTCGAAGTAGTTCTCTAGATTAGGTGCTACAGACTCTTTCCAATAACCAGAGCCAGCCGACCCTTGAAAGACCACATGAAAGTCATCTTCTTTCTTTTGGTTGTCCCCTACTACTCCCAACCTAAACCCATGGTCACATTGGTTGGGTAGGTCTGTGAATGATTTAGCGTTTCCTTTAAAAGCTTTGAGATTAGTACCGCCGTCATCATCTGTAACAGTAATGTCGAAATCTCCAAAAGATCCAGAAGCCAAAGTGTTAACGATGAAGTAAGCATCTTTGTTAGCCGTGGCGGGTGTCACATAACCGTCTGTTGAGTTTGCAGAATCAAGAAAAGTTATAGATCCGCTATCTCTGTGATAAGCTGTTATAATATTGGTTCTATAGGTTTTTGAAGTTGATAATACTGATTGTGGAAGTTCTAGTACCGTGTTACTAATACGCTTCCAGCCGTTTGCTCCAGTTACATCGTAGGGTATAGTAGTGCCGCCCTCCACTACAACAATTGCATTAGCGTCAATATTGGATTGTGTTATTGGTATTGCATTTGTGGTGGTTATACGCTTAAGTGCTGTTTGGTCAGAAGACGAAGTACCCGAACTTGCTGCGCTAAAGGTTTCAATCAATCTTGCGCCAAGCTCCGTCTCAATCTTTTCACGAAGAGAGGCAGAACCCTCACTCATTATTTTACTTACTTTAAGCTCATTATCGTTGTGGTTTGTGCCGTTTGTTATTAGGTTTTCAACTGAAGACTCCTCAACCGCTATTACGCCTGAACTCTCTTTTGACTCAACCCTTACAGTATATGTTCTACCATAGTTTACACTCTTAAGGTAGACTAAGGCTTGATTGAGATCGTTGGCGGGGTTTATAAGGTCGCTCATCTCCACTGTCTTTTGTTTGTTAACAATGAACGTAGCATCAGCAACAGAGGTAGAGGTAATATCCGAAGCAGCGGTAGGTAAGTATGTGGTTACATCAGTATTACTGGCAATCCAAGTGCCGTTTGCCGTCCAGCTTCCATGACCTGATTGGTATCGTAAGTTACCTTGAATATCGTAAACGTGTACTTTCTTGTCGCTTGAGATAACAACATGATATTGCTCATCATCACTTCTCTTGTATGTATGAAAGTACGCAGTATCTAATCCCGTTAAATCTACGTAATCACTCCTAGAGCTTAGAGAGGTTTCAGCAGAGCTTGAACTTCCGCTGATACATTTTAACTTTTTTAAAAACTTTGTAGGTGGGCGTTTCTTAAGACCATCAACCACATCCGAGAAACCGTTTTCCTGTACTTCTCCCTGACTCTCTAATCGTAGAGCTGCGGGTTGTTGACTAACCCCGTTGATGAGGTTGGGTATGCTTTTAGAAACTAAAGCCATTTAGATCACCTTGTGTCCGATTGAACGATCAAGAACACTATACGTGCCGCCATCGTCAAATATGTTATAGTCCCCGTTCTCGCTTTCCATTTCTTTCAAAGCGAATAGGGCTTGTTGCTCATCAGCTCTGTTCATGGCTGAGAGGTTATCACTACCAACTACTCTTTCTTGGAATAATCGTGCAGCTTTAATTGTGATGTATCGTCTTGCTACTTCGGGTATCTGTGTGAAGTCTAGCATATAAACAATATCTAGTTTTAAATCTTTATTGATGATGTCTGTGTGTTGTACTTTGTCGTACATATACAGACCACGTTGTACATATTCATTCTTGTTGTTTCTGTACTTATTTACTGAACTAGCTAGATCAGCTCGCAAGGTGTTGTCGGTTAGCCGCACTCTGCCAGCCCCGTCTTTACCTCTTATTACATCTGGCTCAGTGTTGAAGTTCCAGCCAAATGACTGAACATCTCTTGAAACTTCATTGAGTACAGTCTCAGCCGTTTCAGCATCAACTAAACCAGAACTTAAGCTGTTGACTGGTGCTTCGCCAATGGTCGAGAGCATAGAGTTTACAGCCTGAAGCTGTGTTGTTGGAGTTGTCATGTTTACCTCAATGAAAAAATAAAGAAAAAACACCCCCCGAAGGAGGTGTTCTTAAAGTTTACTAAATTAAGCAAGTTTAACAGCACACTCAGGACGTAATGAGCTGTGACCCATTGCGTAGCGAGCTACCATTAGTGTACCTTGTTTTGAAACTTGATACTCTGACTCAACACCTAAGTCTAATAGCTTAACTGTTGCCGCAGCATCTTTAGTGAATACTAAGCCTTTAGAACCTGAAGGTAGGTTGTTAGACATATACACTTTAGCTCCACCAATCAAAGGAACAGTTCCAGTGTTTAGGTTTCCACCTGTACCGAAGTCTGAACTCATTACACCAGCGATGTTAGAGTTAGTACCTGAGAACATTTTGTAGTAAGTAGCTGCGTCTAGGACAACAGACTTCTCACCAGTTACGTTCTTAGTGTCAAGAGCTTCTAGAGCAGAGAAGATAGCATTAGCTACACCAGTACCATCACTACCAGCAATAGTAACATCAGCATTGTTCTTGTTAGCACCTTGAGCGTACTCAGCAGTATCATCAGTTGCAGCAGCAACAGCAGCAAATACAGCTGTATCCGCAGCTTTAGCTAGAGCAGTACCGATCTCAGAAGAGTAGATAGAGCGAACATCATAGTGGTTCATCGCTTCATCAATTTTCGCAATGAAAACAGAAGAGGTTAGAAGATCATTGATGTTAACTACTTTCTCACTGTGAGCGATAGCACTAGGTGATACTTCGTTACCAGCTGCAAGAGTTGCAGTAGTAGCGATACCTGTTAGTGGGAACTGTGCGCTAGAACCTGAAGAGATTGTGCGTACACGGTGTAGTGGCATTGCGATGTTGTTGGCGTTAAATGCTGTAAGCACTTCACCAGTGAACGTCTTTAAAAAGAGTGCTTTAGGGTCAAGTGGGTTATCAGCATCAACTGCAATACCTGCATTTGTACCTAATCGAGATACGCCTGTATAGTTTGACATAATATTTTACCTTTTGTTAAATGTTTAAATGAATGTTTAATGTTTAGTCACTTAACACTTAATCTTTCCGCTTAGATTGTCCCCGCAGGGGTCAAAGGTAATTAATTGTTGTGTTTCGTTCCTGTTAAAAAAGCCCCCCGAAGAGGGCATAAAGAGACTATTGTATGTTGCTTCGAGCTATCTTAGTCGAAACAGACTGACGGTATGCTGGATCACTGTTGTATCGTGGGTCGCTCATAGCTTGGGTCACTTCTGCCCAAGAACTATAATTACCGCCTGTTGAGTTACTGGATTGTCCACCTATTAAAGATGGGTCTGTACCCTCCGCAGCTTGATACTGAGTTTGTAATCCTGACACAGCCAACTTGACCATATCAACGTCTCCTGAACCTACAGCTCGATCAAAGGCAGCGATTTCGTTATCCGATAAGTTATCGCCCGCCCAGTTAATCATGTCACTATAAGCCTGTTCACCGCCTACACTTTCATAGACAGCTTTTTGATAGTTGTTTGCTAGGGCTTCTTGTCCCTGTATCCAACTGTTTACCAAATCTTGTGGGAAACCAGCTTCAGTTAGCTTTGTATAAGCATCTTCCGATAGTTGTCCCTGTTCGTTATACTCCGCCTGTAAAGAATCAAAATCAACGCCAGCGTTTTCTACTGCTTCTCTAACGTCACTTGCTTCTTGTTGTGGAGTTGGTTCGGGTGCAGCTTCAGGCTCAACGCCTTCCTCTACACTTTCCCCACCTAACTTTTTCTCTAGATGACCATAAGCTTCAGCCATCTGTTCTGCATTTTTAAACTTCTCAGGCAACCAATCTGGTCGATCACCTTGGGACGGGTCGTTTAACCTGTCCAGTTCGTCACTCTTAGCAACCATCTCATCGATGTGTTCTTGTGACTCTGTTTGTTCTTCGTGTGTACTAATGCTTTCTTGATTCATAATAGTCTCTTTTAGTTTTATTCTTCAGCTTGCTGTTGTTGTGCAGCTTCAGTCATGCCTTTAATAGCAGGGGCTACGCCCTTCTCTGCCATTGCCATCATTTGCTGTTGTTGCATCTGTTCTTGCATAGCTTGTTGTTCTTGCATCTTCTGCTCATCAGATTTCACAAGACCCTGTGTATCAATACCTAGCGATGCGCCAAGACGATCTAAGTAGTCTCCAATGTTTAACTCACTAGCAATAACTTGCTGTCCTAGTGGTTGTAGCATTTGTAAGAACTGGCTTAGTTTGTTTAAGTCCTGTCCACGACCAAGAGCTTCTAGACCAGTAACGATCTGTGGCTTCAAGGTGTCTTTAGGGAACTTAGGCATCTTACCTTCTTTCTGCATCTTTGCTAGAAGGAGGTTGACTAGGGGAACTTGGAACTCTTGTGATAGTACAGAGTAAATGCCACCTAGAGCTGTCTCTAGCTCTTGTGCCATGTATCGTACTTCTTCTGCTGTTACTCTCTCAGCTTGTCGTTGAACAGAGCTGTTAAGTAAGAAGGCAAAAGATAAGCGTTCTGTAATCTTCTGCATTGTTTCTTGTGCTACTCTAAAGTCATTAAACTTATTGGCTTGTAAAGTAGTTACATCGTTAGCATCACCAGAGACAATACCACCGTTAGGGGCATCTGCAATACTTCTCATCTTAGTCGTACCGTTTGGTCTTACTAAGAATAAGAGTTTAGCACTGGCAGCACTGCCTTCGACAATAGCTTTGGTTAATGCTTCTAGTGATTTTAAATCACCTACGATTTCTTCACAGAAAGAACGACCATAGTGGTTGCCATCAACAGCAATAAAGCGTAGTGCCATCCAAGGTAGTTTGTCTTCTGTGTAAGAACCTTTAGTGCTTTCAATTACATAGTCGTGTACTTCTTGATGCACTTCAAACTTCTTACCAACTTTTTTAATACAGGTAAAAATATCACATTCTTTTTTACTGGTATCTAATTCATAGTCAGGGTTTTCTGTTAAAGCCTGTAAGACATCTTTAGGCAGCGCATCATACGCTACTGTTTCTTTGGTGATAATCTTTAAGATGTTGCCCATCGTGTCTCGTTGGACAACGTAACGATCTAGTCTAAATACTTTCATTCCACCCTTGGGCGGCATGTGGACTAAAGCGTTACCCGCTACTATTAATTGCTTAAGTGCCTCGAATGTTGGAACTCGAATGGCTTTTGATTCTATGACTTGTGTTGCTGATCTTTCAATACGAGCTAGTGCTTCTTCTGCCTTACCTCTGGCATCACCGCCTAACTCTACTAGATCATAATCATCTATAGTTAAACGAAAGAATGCTTGGTTGGGAGGGAGAAGGGTCATCAGTAGTTTAGAAGCAAGATTGTTTACACCTCTTGCACCCACTGACTGATAAGGGGTATTGTACTGAGTTGACCCTGTATGCCCTTCAGGGGGCATAAGTGTAGGGATTGTTAACTCAGCACAAGACCTCGCTCGTGTAAGAAAAGCATCACGATCTGCCGCCATGTTCTCATAAGCTTTGGCTATAGATTGATCGTGCATCATTTATATCCTATTTTTTAATTGACAAACCAGAGCCGCTGCCTGATCCTTTATATTGTGCGCCAGAACTACCACGACCAAGTTGACCTTTAGCACCTTTACGCTTTTTCTTCAAAGCGGTGGCGTTAGAGTCTACAGCATCCTCAAGTTCAGCAGGAGCTTTCTCTGGTGGGGGTGGTGCTACTACAGTGGGTGGTGGTGGTGGGGCTTTAGGGCTTGATAAACACATAATTAAATCTCTTCTGGTTGGTCATTCTCTAACATGAGTTCCATGCGTTCAATGACGGATTGTTGCCCCTGTAAAAATGCTATATCATTCTCTGATATATTTCTTTTATTAGGGAGTTTATTGGGAAAAAGTTTCCTTAAATATTGTACTAAATCTTCACTTATGAATATGTTATTCTTCATTTGTTACTCTCTATAGGGGGTGGTTAGAGCCAGCCCAGTTATGACGGGAAGTGTAGCCAGACGTTAGCGATGATGTGGAGGCAAGTTACTACCTCCAACACCGTTATCCAGTTCCTATATTTCGCATGAACCTGACGAGCAAGCCAACTCCTGAGTTCCAGTAGTGGTGTCCTCTTTTTCATATTCACCTAGCCTGTCCCATTCAATCTCTGAAGGGGTCTCTCGTTTAAGTTCCATATACCTGTCCTTATCGATTGCTTCATAAGGAGCTTGAGCATACACATGGTCAGTTCGAGGCAGGAAGCTAATACCTGAGCAGCTATCTAGTCGTTCCCATAGCCATTGCCCTGCTGCCAAGAACTCGTCATCAGAGTAGTAGATGGTTACACTAGGCTTATGTTCACACCAGTGTTCCTGATATATCTCCCACAAATCTAACTGTTGTTTGACGTTAAGCTCGCTAACACAGGTTGCGCCTTTAGGTGCTTTCACTGGGAAGTCAAACACGTAGTTCTCTGTGTTCATTACGTCCTTCTCCCACGACACACCCGCATCTTTCAGGAATGCAGAGATAGGGTCTTTACCATCGCTTCGCACTCGTCTTATATAATAAGGGGAGAACCTAGCATGGATACCACTAGCACTGTCTACCAGTTGTGACACTGTACCTGACGGCTTCACACACGTAATAGCTGTCGATTGGTTAACACCCAACTCAGCCGCAAAGTGCTTGTTGGTTTGTACAGCAATCTTCTTCAGTTTCTCTAGTGTCTCTTTCAAGACAACAAGGCTACCCTTACCAGATAACAACTTGTGATCCATGATGCCTGTCATACTTACACCAAGTAAACATTCTTCTTGTGTGTTGTTCTTCCAGACAGAGCGTACATACCTAAAGTCAGTTAGCGTTGACTGTAGTGTTCCCAGTATTGTTGCTAGTCGTGTCTTACGTTCTAAAGATTCTTGTGTGTCATCAGCCCGTACTACAATCTCAGACAAGTTACATACCTGTGCAGAGCGTAGGATAATCTCACTACAAGGGTTAGTCCCAAAGTCGTGACCTACATCTCTACGTCCATTTCTCTCTGCTTGTTTCTTTGCAGCAGTACGGGAGAAGATACCTCGCTCCCCTGCTTTAGATTTATAGAGTGCTACCCATTCTTCCAAAAAGGTTTCATACTCTGGCTTCTCATTGTAGACGGCACTGTTGTTTGCCAAGGCTCTTTGCGTTTGTGTCTCCCACCAATTTCCAGACTTCGCATGACGCATACGGTCATCAGACAAGTTAGATAGAGAGATGAGAGCAGACCTACGCACACCACCAACAACAACGATTTCAGCAATTTTACAAACAACGTCATGGCATTCAATACTCGTTAGCTTACGTCCAGCAGCGTTCTTGAAAGTAGAAACAGTAAACTCGAAAAGCCTAACCAAAGGATCAGCCCCGCTCGATCTACCACCAAATGTTTTA
>VMHT01056204.1_pt1 | contig 11380 bp, 15 predicted proteins | sample 4693611 | NCBI WGS metagenome assembly VMHT01 (sample SAMN12280063, study PRJNA550983) | marine metagenome | isolation source: seawater sampled from same location over 5 years 0.02-0.2 micron viral filtrate | place: USA: collected off the coast of southern California halfway between the port... ... | reverse complement strand
TGAGGTTGCCTCACTGTTTACTATCGTAGCACGAGCAGTTAACGCTTGTGTCTCGTAATCAAATACACGCTGCATCGCTGCTGCCTGTACCTCTAGCATCTTAGTCTTAGCTGCTAGTCTTTCCTCTTCTGATGTATGCAAGTCATCTATCAATCCCGCTGCGGGTTTAAAGATACCTGCTATCAAGTCTGTTACGCCTATCATTATATGCTCTCCACTAAGTCTTTAATTATACCAGAGGCTGGGAATCCTTGGGTTACGTCAGTTAACACAGCACCTATCACATCGTCTGGTGAGAGCGAACCTGACAATATAGCCCCAACACCTGACAACAAGTCATTAGCTTTACTGGCAGCAGGGCCGAGAAGTACACTTGTTGGGTCAACACCCCAGTTACTAGCTCGTAGCGGATCAACTGCAAACGATAGTCCACCAATGTAAGTAACAGCAGATAGAAGATGAGCTATTGCATCTTTATCTTCCCACTTCTCTATGTCACCTGTCTTAGCATACTCACGTAAAGCAGATGCCATGATCTGAGTAGCTATCATCATACCAATGTACGGAGCAATCACTGCTGCTTGACGCATCTTCTCTGGAGGAGTGCCGTTAGCTATCAACTGGTTATACCAACCCTTCATCACTACGTTGTTAAACACAATAGAGAATGACTTCAGCTGTGCCAGTAGCTTGAACCGCTCATCAGACATCCAAGCAGGTTTCTGAACCATACGTGGCCGCATCACTGTGTCTTCTACTACGTTAAGAACACCCATCTTAAACTGCTCTTCATAGAACTTATCTTTCTTACCACCTCTAAGATGCCAGTTGTATGCTTCAGATATATTAAGACCTGCTTCAGCAAACTTATCTCCAATACGTACCTGCTCTTTAGCATCACCAGACTTAATTGCTTTCTCATAAGCAACTAAGTCAGCTCTAAATGCTTGTTCACCTTGGATAGCAGCGGTCATACGTAGTGCTTCTGTCCACTGAGGCGTTAGCGTCATGTTATAGAAGAAGTTCTCAAAGTTAGTGATCCTACCGCCTATCTCATTGTCACCAATACGGGCGGCTGCTGTATTCTTAAGCTCATAGGCAGTCATACCTAAGTCTGCAATGATATCAGTAGAGTCCACCAACTTAGCTGCATCGTTAAACGTCAGACCACGACCATGTTTAAACTGCTCTCGTATGATACGTGCTGTTAGCTTACCCGCAGCAGTGACAGTCTTACCTGTTTGTCCCGTTCTGGAGGCTACAACGAACACCTCAGCCAATGAAGGGAGAAGAGATAGTGGTAGTAGGGTTACAGATAAACCCGCTCTAACGGCATTCTGTGCAGTTCTAAGGCCATCCCCTTGGGTGACATCTAAGTTACGTGTAGGGATACGCTGAGATAGGTTCATCAGGTTAGCTAAATCATTAGTTACAGTCTCTACATTAAAGTTTATACCCTGAGCCTTAGCATCATTAAGTACATCTGCTACCCTCTCGTAGAACACCTCGTTGTTAGCTCCAAACTTCTTAATGTGAGCCAGCCTCTCTGCCATCATTTCATAATAAGAATAGATAGACTCTTGAACCTTGGCTTTAGGATCAGTCCAGCTGTTCCAGAAATCCTGCGGAAGCTCTGCCAACATACGATGAGTCTCGACAGCATTCTGGGTGTTAACCTTGATGCCTTGAGTCTTACGCTTACCTACCCTGTTGTTCATTTTCTTAGCTGCTTTCTTCTGAGCTTCTTCTTTAGTCATACCCTCTTCAATAAAAGAATCTACTTCTTCAGAGTACTTCTTAAGTATCTTAGTGTCGGTATCAATACCAAAGTGTTCATAACCTTGGCTTTCGATACGAGCTACGTACTTCTCTACCTTTTCTCTAGTAAGCTCGACACCACGCTCTTGAGATATTGCCATAGCGTCATTGATAAACTGCTCTTTGTTTTGCTTAATCTTCTTGTAATCCAAACGACCATGCAGCGGGAAGTAAGTACCACCTTCAAACAAAGTAGTATCTACCCCTAGCTTCTTAAGGTCATTCTTGATAGTCAAGTCTAAGAAAGTAGATAACTCATTAGATGCCTTCTTACCCTGCTTACTTAGCTTAGAATATGCTTCTTGCTTGGCCTCTCCCTCTGGCATTACACGCTGATCATGTACAGCCTGAGCTTCAACAGCATCTAAAGTTAAGAAAGTACCCATACCTTTGCTGTAAGTTGACTTAAACGCCATTGACTCTGCATGTACTGGCTTTATACCTAGCCTACGTGCGAAAGAACCTTGCTGCTGGTTAAACTCACCAATAAGCTTCTTAGCTTTATCTGTATTTATCTGATTTAGAGTCTTGCTCCCTGCTTCACCCATGAAAGGGGCTAAGTATTTAGAATACAAGTGACCTAGCTTAGTCTCTGTAACTGGAACTTTCTCTTGATTCTTAACCCAACCGCCTGTCTTAGAATCAAACTCAATAATACCCTCGTCTACTTGCTTGGCAAATGACAAGTCTGCATTGTTCTGAGCTTTGTTCATAACGCTAGAGCCTACACCAAAAGGTAAGCCCAACACACCACCAACCAGAGCCTCTACCGCAGACTCTTTCATAGCCTCTTCAATATCTAACTCATCCCAGTAAGAGGTAGCGTTAGCGGCTGCCAAAGTTGTTGATATATCCTGAACACCTTCTGTCGCACCTGATGTTAATGCACTAATACCCATTGCTCTACCTACAGAAGGAGCTTGAGCAACCTGACTACGAATAGCACCACTAAAAGCAGCAGCGTTTCCTGAGTTAATTGCATCCTGTACGTCTGGAGCTATCTGCTTAAAGGCAGGGCCGAGAGCTTTAACAAACTTAGCAGCAGCCAGAGGCTCTAACGCACCTAAAGCAAAACCAGTACCTAAGTCTGCCATAGAAGCGTTGTATGCTTCATCCATGTCCTCTGCTTTTAAACCGATATCACCTACGTTCATAAGGCCAGAGGTTAAACCACCTGCTACTAACGCACCTGTAGTACCTGATGCACCTACTAGAGTGGCGGCAGGAGCTGCTGCAAGTGCAGGTAATGCAACGCCAATAGTACCCGCACCTCTAGCTACTTGATCCAGTAAACCTCTGAAGGAGAACTCACCCTCTTCATACAGAGGATGTGCCTTCACCCTGTTTACTTCTCTTAAGTTCTCGTTCTTGGCATCAACCATAGCCTGTCCGAATGCGCTGTCTGCGAATCCGAATGCCTCTGCTAGTGATTGACCACCTCTGTACAACAGCGCCTGACCTAAGTCAACTCCCGCGCCTACTTGATCTGCTATTCCATCAGGGCTTTGACTAATGTTTTGATCGAACTGCTGATCAGCGGCAGTCCATAGTGAATCAAAGTCTATCGCTTCTGACATTATTTAGTTCCTGAGAGTGAGTTGAGAGATTCTATGTATCCTTTTCTGGCTTTTGTAATATCTATCTCACCGCCATCTGAAAACCAGTTATTTCCATACTCTTTAGCAAAGTAATCCAGAGCATTGCTGCGTAACTCTTGAGGTGCTGTTACAAAGCTAGGGTCAGTGGTATTTATAAGAGTAGCTAAATCGTTTAAATCAGAAGGTTCCCCCTCAATATTAGCTGCTTTTAGCTGAGCAACTATTGAATTTACTTTAGCTGTTTGATTCTTAAAAGGGTCAACTAATCTAGCAGCAGCAGCTGCGATATCATTCTTACGTCTGTTCGACTGTTCCCGCATAAGAGCTAATGCTAAAGTTGCATCTTTATACTTCTTAGCTTCAGCTGCCGTAGCTTCACCTTTCCTAGATGCAATACCTGCCTGTAAGCCCCTACCTAAGTTAGCTAAAGTGCCTTCACCGCTAGACGAACCTGCCAACATAGCAGCACCCATAGCCATCAAGTCAACACGCTCGTTAACAGCATCGAACCAGTTATCAGCACCACTACCTTGACCCTCTGATTTATCAAGAGCAGATGTGTCTTTAAGTTTAGTCTGAATCTTAGCTGTACCTAAACCTAAAGGGTCATTAACAGCAGCAGAAATGCTAGGGTCTATTGTAGGCGTACCTGTTGCCCCTTTCTTAAACGTATCAGGTGTAGTTCCTGATTTAGAAATACCTTTAGTGCTTCCCTGACCTTTAGTACGTCCCATAAGACCATCAGCAAACTCAGAATCAAAAGCCTCTCCTATCTGATCACCAATAAACCTAGCAGGTGCAGAAGCAATATCGAATATATCAGAAGGGAGGTTTCTTAGATTCTGACCTATTTCGTATGCGCTTTGTGGATTAGCCTTTAAACTATTCTTAATAGAATCTATGCTAATATCAGGAATAGTTATACCAGCCTTATCAGCTAACTCTCCAACTTTAGAAACTGCCGTATCTACATAAGGATAAGCAGCGAAAACCGCGTTATCTACATAAGGAGCAGCAGCGTCAACAGCAGTATCAAAAGCTGATCCTACTCCTGATTTAATATCACGCCCTAGTTGAAATACAGGAATCATATCTCTATTTACATTGTAAGCTACATCTCCTGCAAAGTTTCCAAGGTCTGTAAAAGCCTGTGGAATAGCCACTGAAGCGTTGTCGTAAGCGTCTTGCATAACAACACCAGCATCGTCAAACATTAAGTTCCCACGCCTAGTCACATAGTTATATGCGTCTGATATTCCTTTAAGCCTTTCCTCGTTTTCTTTACGTATCCTAGCCTGATCTACAGCCCTAGTCGCTGCACTTGTAGGACGTACTAAACTGCTAGGTAGGTTAAGAGGTATGCTAGAACCTTGTCTAACACCTCCCGCACCTGTTAAATAACTAGGGCTATTATTAAATATAGGAACTGCCATTATACACCTACCTTGTTAAACATATTAACTTGCTGCTGTTGCATTTGTTTCATTTGAGATACCAGCAAAGACTCCAGCAAGTCTGCTTCTCTGTTACGTCTAGGATGTAGCTCGACATTCTTCCACTCGTCAGGGTCACGTAGCTTAGTGATAGCTGTCTGCAAGTCACCGCTGATAACTGCCTTCATTGTCTTGTACTTAAGAGCAGCAGCACCATAGTTATGCAGCAGCGATAGAGCCACTGCCTGTTGTTGTGGTGCTAGTGAATCAAACTTAGGGAATGCATTGCGTAGCTTCTGCTTAGACTTCTCGATATGTCTACGAGTAATGTTCATAGCTATCTCAGCGGGAATGTCAAAGTGTCCCAGCTCATACTCAATAGCTAGAGCATCATCACCCTGCTTACCTACGTAAGGAAGCATAGCAGACTCTAAAGCATCAGGTAGCCCCAACGCCTTGTACTCTCTCAAGTCCATCTGACCAATGTCAATACCACCGCCAAAGGTTAAACCAGACTTTCCAATAACAAGACCATTCTTCTTTGGTAGATATGTTCTAGTTTCAAAGCCTTCTTGCTGCATTAGAAACTGGATTACTGCGTCATCTTTATTCATCATTTACCTGCTTACTAAGTTAGGCTGAAAGGGGTTACAGGAGAATAGTTACCACCTGCTGGGTTAATAACAGGTAGACTAGAACTAGCACCACTCATCATCTTATTAAGGAAGTTACCCCCTAAGCTACCACCACCTGTTACAGGCATTCCTGCAATAGCTAAGCCAGCACCTAGAAGCGCACCGAATGGATCACTAGCGTTCTCAGTGGTTTGTGTCTCAGTACCAGTCATTGTAGACTCGCCTAGTAAAGGACTAGACCCTAAGAAGGAATAGAAGTCTGATAGATTTGTACGAATAGCATCACGAGGAGCGTTGAACATATTAATCTGATCCATTAACTCTTGCTGCGAACGTATGGTACGCTGATTACCTATGTCTGACATCAACATACCTTCTCTCTCACCCAGCTGAAGAGCCATAGGAAGCAAACGCTGCGCGTCTAGTCCTAGCTTTTGCTGACCAAGAGCAGATTCAACTAAGGCTGATTGCGTGTTACGATCAATCTCACCAGCCAGTAGCCCCAGACCTTCTTGACCTTCACTACCACCATACTGACCTACTGCTGATGCTTTCTGAAACAAAGGAATAGAACCACGCTCAAGTGAAGTACTTGCTTGGTTTAATATATCTTCCATCTGCATTTGGAATACAGGGTTGTTGTTTAAGTCCCCTGCTGTCAGGTAGTTCTGAAGCTGCTGCTGACCTGTATTTATTAAACCTGCTAAAGGCCCATCACTATACTGATTCAAAAGCATCTGCTGACCCGCAGCTATTAAAGGGTTTTCAGCAGCAAGCTGCGTCCCTTGATAAATACCTTCAGTACCTAGATTGTACAGATTCTCTGCACCTTCTAAACCAGTAAGACTAGAAGCTCTAAGCTCTTCGCTTAATCTAGTGTCCTGTTCCGTTTCTGTAGTTGTTGTGCTTCCACCACCGCCAAAGAAATCACCCATCTTAAAACTCCTTAATCATAAATACTCTGTTACAAGAATAATCAGGAAGCAGTTTAAGCCATCCTTTCCTACCTTGTATCTCAATTCCATCTAATCCTTTTGACTTAGACCATTCTTCAATAGTTTGCATATACAGTGCAATCCAATCTCTAATATTCTGACCACCACATAGATGTATAAGCAATCTCTGAGTTGCGGGGTATTTAATTAGGTTAGTCACAACAACGCCATCTATATTATCTTCTTCTTCTACAAGCCACATTTGGCTATCGCCTTTAATAACCCTAGTCAATATATCCGAAGCTTTAAATTCAGGTACTTTTGCTAAGACTTTATCTAAGCACTTCTTTATCTTATCTTTGTTATTGATAAGCTCGTCCATTTCAGTTACTCGTGTGATCTTATACGTCAATTGCTTTACCTGTTACATTCAAGTCTAAAGTGTCAAAGGTTACATCAGTAGTGCCTGACGCTAGTGACATCTTAACTGTGATGGCCTGTCCTGCATTCACTGTACCATTAGAACTAAAGCTAATAGGCAAGTACTGCGACCCGCTAAAGTCTATAGTATGTTGCGTCCCTGATATTAACGTACCATTAAGGTACAATCCAATAACAGCAGCAGAGCTACCACCACCATGACGTTTAACATTAGCACTGAAGGTTAACGTATACTTACTGTCAGACAGGAAAGTAATAGTACCTGCTGAGTGACTAGCCGTCATACCTTCTTCATCTGCACGTACAGTGTCATACGCTGTGATAGTAGTCGGAGTAGTGCTAAGCGCCATAGTAGCCCCTGCCGTAGCTAGGAACATACCTGTCTCATGTACCTCACTGATACCACCAAGGAACCTAGCGATACGCTGTAGCTCATTGTTTATATATACAGGGTACGCTTCCATATCCTGTGGAGGAGGCAGCGGAACATACTCAAGTCTCATGCCATACCCTCATGGCTATACTCAATGCTGTATCCAGTTAAGGCCCATACATCATCACTAGCTGATTCAAACCTAACGCCTATATACCTACCACTCTTACGGAAGTTAGCTTTGTAGTCTTGACCTATTACAAAAGGATGCGGATCAGACCAAGACACACCTTCTCCTTGTCTGTTCTCTGAACCCACATATATGTTTACATCACCCTCACCTGTGAAGTGCGGATAGATAGCGTTAACATACTTGACTCCCTTGTCATCGCCAAAGTCAATACCTTCTCTCTCAGCTTTAGAGATGTAAGTAACGGAACTGTTGACAGACAGCCCTGTATTACCTTTGTAAAACTTAGGAGTATCGTACCCAACAATAAACAAAGACTTGTTCGACGGGTTGAATCGTTCTTCTCCCCACGGGGTTGAGTCAGTGTCCCAGTAACCAGAGTCATTGTCCCAAGTAGAAGGGTCAGTTGTTTCGTCAGCTATCACGCCAGTAGTAATGTAAGAAACACCTACAATGTCTCTCTCTGACCATGCATCAACTTCCCAGTTCCACACCAATGCTTTGTTGGCAGCACCATTAGCACTATCCTGTGTAGGGAAGTAAACCCAAATCTCTTTACGAGGTACGTCAGCGACACACTTAACCTTGTCTACATGATCAGGATTAATCTGGGTGTACAGAGCCTTAGACATCTTGCTGGTTATGACAGACTTCTTAGAAGTACCATCATGTACATAAACATCACTGACACCTACGACAAAGTGCTTGCCGTCAAACTCAGTAACACAATCACGAGAAAGAATACCCGTATCATCACTAAACACTTTCCTGAATGAGAATATAAAGTTACCGCCTATGAACTGCATAGCCCATACTGCGTCACTTTTGTAAATAAAGAACGTATCGTTGAGCGCAAGCCCATCAATACACCGACCTGCTGTATCTGGTAGGATGTTGTAACCAGCCTGTACCGCTGGGTCTACCGCATCCCATGAAGCAGGTATACCACCTAGAGGAGCTGTATCACTCCACTTAACCATTGAAGGGAAAGCTTCTCCAGTATTATTAACCACATCTAAAGCAATCAAGTAGTTCTTAAACGGACGCACAACACCTGTAGTCCAACCTGTAGGCCATGCTGTCAAGTCTGCCATCTTGCTAGACGCTGGGCTATAAAACTGAGGAGCGTCCTGTCTGTTGTTCATTATCAAAGCGCCATTAAAGATAGAGGAAGTCCATCCATCTTCATAGTCACCAGTGTAGTCTACGTCTGAACCAGATGTCTGCCTAGTTACATTAGTATTAGTGTTGCCATCTGTCCTATATATCTTATCTTCACTAGCATAGAACCAATAAGGAGCAGTATAGTCTGTCCAAGGCACAGCAATAATAGGCGTAACGGCAGGGGTTATAAAGACTGCCTCATATCCTAATGCTCTGTTGGTTCGGTGGTTATCAAAGTCAATATTACTTACTGAACTCCATATCTCATTAGGTAGCTCATACGGAGACAGGTCAATGTTAACCCCTCGCGGTCTTGATATTTCTACCTTCTTATATGGCATAATTAACCAGTCCTTTTCCAGCGATATACAACACAGTATGGAGGCATGTTCTCGTGAGCGCTGCCGCTACCTTCTGATTTACTCCTAGACGTACTCCAGCCATCATCGTCCGTACCGCCACCAAAGGTTCCCGGCCCTATATTGTTCTGTACAGCAGTCCATCCTGAAGGGCGAGAGCTGCCAGAAGAACCACCATGTAAGGTAGTGTGATAGTGTGATGGCATTTGAGATTTAGTTAACGATACAGTCTTAGCACCGCCAGTGTCATTAATATTATCAAAGTCACTATCAGCTGCGTTATAACCTACAGTTACTCTACCAGTACCATAGGCAACCCAAGTAGTACCAGTGAAGTATGTTGATGGGTTAGCAGAATTGGTAGTTTCAAACAAGCAACCAACAGGATAAACTAGATCATAAATATTACTAACACCAGTTAATAGGTTTAACTCTGCTGTAGATGAAGTACAACCATCTAGCTTATTTAACTCTGCTGCTGTAGCCGTAACACCATCAAGTGTATTAAGCTCGTCTGTGGTTACAGTAGCGCCATCAAGTATATTAAGCTCAGCGGCTGTAGTTGTAACTGCTGCTGAACCAAGATCAGAAAACTGAGTTTGCAATACACTCTTAAGAAGACGTATATGATTATCTCCCTGAGCCTTGCTGTCAGTCCCTAGTGGATTACTTGACACTAAGTCAGTTATGTATGTTGCCGTTTCAAGTCCCATTATAGCCTCTTAATTATTTACGATATTTAGCTGTCTTCTTAGCTATCTTCTTAGGCTGCCTAGATACTTGTTTGCCAGCCTTAGTGTCTTTACATTTCTTCCTGCTTGTCTTTGCATACTCTTTAGAAGATAATGCCTTCCTTGCCTTCTTAGGTAGGTAGCGTTCACAAGTAGCCTTCTTACCTTGAGTACTATTCTTACCTGACTTAGTACCCCACTCTTGTTTAGTCCACTTCTTCAGACTCTTCTGTGATTTCTTTAGCGCCATGACTGCCTAGCCTTCTTCTTAGCTTTATCTGACAATTCTCCAAAATGAAACAAAGGTACGCTTGTCTTGCCATGTGTTTTACCAGAATGTAAAGAACCATTAGGCATCTTATGGCTTCCACCTTTATGAGCAGTGCCATCTTTCTTGTAGTGGTTTACACCTTTCATTTGTAGCCTCCACCTGCTGCTTTGTATTGCTTGGCTAACATCTGAGCTTTCCTTGCAGACCATTGACCAGCCTTACCACCCTTAGTACCTGCTTTGATCTTGTTGAACAAGTTCTTACGCATGGTAGGTTTAGTGTAGTTACCTGCGGAGTTAACTGTAGACTTCTTCTTAGTAGCCACGCTTCTTCCTCTTCTTATTCTTTGCTACTCTCTGACCTCTTTTAGGCAGGGGCCGCTTCTTGTCTTTACAACCACATGACTTCTTCATAGTACTACCTCTTAGACTTAGCGCCAGAACACTTCCAACGCTTACGTGAAAGGTTGTTAGGAGTGTTAGGATCGTTCTGCTTCTTCTTAGGCAGACGCTTCTTAATCCCAAGGCTACGAGCGCAATAGCTATCGCCTTTAGCTGTACCCGCTTTTACTCTAGGGCCGCCACCTTTAGCCTTACCTGCTTGTCCGTAACTAACCTTCTTACCACTAGAAGTTATCTTTACCTTTGCTTTACCTTTACGAGGTTTTCTAGTAGCCATTACTTATCCTCATCTTTTGTTTCATTAAATATACTTTGTATAGTATCAGACTCATATATCCTAATACCTAACCATACAATCGTCAGCAAAGACGCTGTAGGTGGTAGCCATGCCGCTAGTGATGCTACTGCTGTTGACGCTGCTGCTACATCTAACATATCTTTTGTTTGCTCATCCATTTGATTGACCTATAATCCAAGAAATTACAGAGTACAAACCAAAGGCTAATATGGCTATGCCTGTAATCTGTACTGTGTTCCAAAACACTGCTTTACGTTTACGCTCCTGTGCGTATACAGTCTTCTCACGCTGATCTTTAATCTTCCTACGTAAAGCTACTAGCTCAGAGTAACCATTAGGGCCATACGTATACATCAGGAGTTCTCTGAGTTCCTTCTCTTGTTGCTGTACTTTCTTGTTATGGGCATATATCTGCATTGCCTCTTGTTCAATAGACTGTCCTGAAACAATCTTCTTAAACAAAGGCGGGTTCTCAACTCTACGTTGACATTCGTTTAAATCACTTACAGCTCCGTACCAACGAGCTATCTGTCCAAAGGTATCCTCCACTTGACGACCAGCAGCTACCATGCGCTTGATAGTACCAAACGCGTTAGTGGCTATACTGATGGCTGTGACGGGATCAATCATTAGCTATTCTCTAATTGAGTTATACGCGCTTCTAGTTCTTGGATGGTGGCTACGAGTAGAGGCACCAGCTTGCTCTGGTCAATGCCCTGATAATCTGGAACAG
>VMHT01222360.1_pt1 | contig 11383 bp, 10 predicted proteins | sample 4693611 | NCBI WGS metagenome assembly VMHT01 (sample SAMN12280063, study PRJNA550983) | marine metagenome | isolation source: seawater sampled from same location over 5 years 0.02-0.2 micron viral filtrate | place: USA: collected off the coast of southern California halfway between the port... ... | reverse complement strand
TTTGATTTTTTTTCTCCAAAGTAGCTTTGCAATTACAGCCAAAGAAAACAATAAAACTAATAGTCCTTCAATATGGAAGTGAAAAATAGTATTTCCAGTATGAGAGAGTGCAACATTGGGTAAAAGCAAAAGAATAAGATAATTTTTCATATATTTTTTTATTAATTTAAAAAATAGAGTATAAGTTATAAATAAAAAAAAAGGGGCTTTATGCCCCTTTTTTTATAAGTTTATTTGATGATTACATCATACCATCCATGCCGCCCATTCCAGGAGGCATGCCAGCAGGCATTCCGCCACCAGCATTTTCTTCAGGTATATCGGATACCATTGCTTCTGTGGTTATCATAAGGCCTGCTACTGAACCCGCTGCTTGTAAGGCTGTACGAGTGACTTTTGCAGGATCTAAAATTCCCATTTTAATCATGTCTCCATAATCAGAAGTTGCAGCATTGAAACCATGGTTTCCTTTTTCAGATTTAATCTTATCTACAACTACTGAAGCTTCTTCACCAGCATTTAGAACAATTTGTCTGATAGGTGCTTCCATAGCTTTAAACGCAATAGCAATTCCTATATTTTGGTCTTCATTATCACCTTTTAGACCTTCAGAAGTTTGAAGGGCTCTAATAAGTGCAACACCTCCTCCAGGAACAACACCCTCTTCCACTGCAGCTCTAGTTGAATGCAATGCATCCTCAACTCTCGCTTTCTTTTCTTTCATTTCCATTTCTGAGCCTGCTCCTACCTTGATGACAGCCACACCGCCAGCAAGTTTAGCAACTCGTTCTTGAAGCTTTTCTCTATCGTAATCAGAAGAAGTTTCTTCAATTTGAGCTCTGATTTGGTTAACTCTTCCAGAGATATTATCTTGAGTTCCAGCCCCATCGATTACAGTGGTGTTCTCTTTTGAAAGAACAACTTTCTTAGCAGTTCCTAAAGATTCTAAAGTGGCGCCTTCAAGATTTAAACCTACTTCATCAGAGATTACTGTACCGCCAGTCAAGATAGCAATATCTTCTAACATAGCTTTCCTTCTATCCCCAAAGCCAGGAGCCTTACAAGCAGAAACTTTCACCACTCCTCGCATGTTATTCACAACTAAGGTTGCAAGAGCCTCACCTTCAACATCTTCGGCAATGATCAGAAGAGATTTTCCTGCTTTAGCAACTGCTTCTAGCAAAGGTAATAATTCTCTAATATTTGAAATTTTCTTATCATGCAGAAGAATCATAGGATCTTCTAGCTCGGTTATCATTTTGTCTTGATTGTTAATAAAATACGGAGACAAGTATCCTCTATCAAACTGCATTCCTTCAACAACTTCTAGTTCATTTTCTATGCCACTAGCCTCTTCAACAGTAATAACGCCTTCTTTGCCAACTTTTTCCATTGCTTCGGCGATGATGTCGCCTACTTCACTATCGCTATTAGCAGAAATTGTACCTACTTGAGCAATTGCAGTGCTGTCTGCGCATGGCTCTGACATGCTTTGGATGCTTTCAACAACCTTGGCAACAGCCTTATCTATTCCTCTTTTAAGATCCATTGGATTAAACCCAGCTGCAACTGATTTAAGGCCTTCATTGACAATTGCTTGGGCAAGAACGGTAGCAGTAGTAGTACCATCTCCCGCAGCATCTGATGTCTGAGAAGCTACCTCTTTAACCATCTGTGCACCCATGTTTTCAAACTTATCTTTAAGCTCAACTTCTTTAGCCACTGAAACTCCATCTTTAGTAACGGTGGGAGCTCCAAAAGATTTATCAAGAACAACATTTCTTCCTTTTGGGCCAAGTGTTACCTTAACTGCGTCAGCAAGAACATTCACTCCATCAAGCATTAGCTGTCTAGCAGCATCACTAAATTTAACGTCTTTAGCCATTTATATACCTCTTATTTTTAAAATTTTAATAATTATTTATTTGGAAACTGTACCGAGAAGATCGCTTTCACTTAAAATTAATAATTCTTCACCATCAACTTTAATTGTATTGCTTCCTGCATATTGGCCGAAAACGATTGTGTCTCCTACGCCTACTGGGATTTCTACTTTTTCACCAGAATCAAGAACTCTGCCTGGACCAATAGCTAAAACTTCACCTTGAGAAGGCTTTTCAGCTGCAGAACCGGGTAAAACTATACCCCCAGCAGTTGTTTCTTCTTCTTCACTTCTTCTTACTAGAAGTTTATCTCCTAATGGATTAAATTTCATATTAGTACTCCTTATAAATTACTAAACTATTGTGAGATGCGCATTCTATTAAAGGTATGCACAATTCACAACTCAATTTTTATTATTTATGTTCTCAGAATTTTTTTTCAAGGGGAAAAATACAAAAAGTACTAAAAAAATTCCAAATAAATCAAAGAGTAGATCATAAAAATCTCCTTTACGGTAAGGCAAGAATGATTGAATTATCTCAGTAATAGCTGCGTATAAAACGCAGAAGTAAACTCCCAATTGTATATTTTTAATACTCTTCAACAAAAAGAAGGTTAAAAAAGAAAAAATTAAAAAATGAAAAAGTTTGTCAAGATGCTGAATTGAATCTGATTTTTCTGGAAAGTTTGCAAAAAATAAGTAAAGGGAAATACAAAAGAATATAGCAAATAAGCTTTGCCATAAATTTAAAAAATATTTATTCAAAACCTAGCTCATTACGGTTCCTATAGGCCAACGCTGAAAAAATTATTGCTGGAATTCCAAGTACTGCGCAAATAATAAAAAATTCATGAAATCCCATGCTATCAACAATCATTCCTGAACTACCAGATATTATTCTTGGCGGAATAGAAACTAAAGCCACCAAAAGAGCAAATTGAGTTGCCGTATAGGTTTTTGAAACAATTGTGCCCAAGATAGTAACACCCATTACGTTTACAAATCCTTGAGTAAAGTTATCCAGGGTAATTGTCACTATTAAAAAATTTACATCATGCCCTATCATATTGAGGTAAATGAAAGGAAGATTAGTTAATGGCGTTAAAATAGCCCCAGCAACTAAATTTTTTGCAAGTCCAAAACGAAATACTGAGGCGCCTGCAAAAAGTGCTCCTAGAATAGTCATAATCAAACCATAAAAGTTTGTAATTTCAGCAACTTCAATTTTTGTAAAGCCAGTCTCTCTATAAAAAGGCATTGCCATGGGTCCCAGAAACATATCACTCAGTCGGTAAGTAAAAATCAAAAATAAAAGAAGGATCAAGTGATTTTTATATCTTTGATAAATATCTCTTAATGGCTCAAAGAAAGAGTCTTTAAACCACTCAGCTGGTTCAGTGAAGATATCTTTTGGCGGTCTAATCTCTCTAATTGGTTCTTTAAGAAAAATTAAAAACACTATCGATAAAAAAATTACAGATAATCCAATGAATTGATACGCAGATTGCCATCCATATAATTCAGCTAGGTAAAATGTTGCAACTCCGGATAAGAGAATGGCTCCAATTCTCCAACCAATAACAAAAACAGCAGAAGCCTCGCCTAATTCTTTCTTTTCAACTAATTCTATTCTTAATGCGTCGGTACAAATATCTTGAGTGGCTGAAAAAAAACCAATTGCAAGAATTAAATAGACAAAAAGATCTAAACTCTCTTTTGGATCAACAAAGCTTATCCATAAAATAATTAAACCAGTTATGAATTGAGATAAAAATAACCACGATTTTCTTTGTCCTAAAAAACTTATTCCAGGAAGTTTTAATCTATCAACTAGTGGAGCCCAAAAGACTTTTAAAGAGTATATTAAGAAAACAAGAGATAATAATCCGATTGTAGATTTTTGAATTCCTTCTTCGGATAACCAGTAATTTAATGGGTCCATAAGAATTCCATAAGGAACTCCCGACACAAAACCTAAACACATGATTCCTAGAATTTGAGGTCTTAGATAATTCCTCAAAGAATCTAAAAAAGTCATGATTAATCCCTAAAATTTTGAAATTGAAGCGGTATATCAAAGTTTTGGTCTTTTATAAGTAATATAGCGTCTTGAAGATCGTCTCTTTTTTTACCAGTCACTCTAACAGAATCTCCTTGTATGGAGCTTTGAACTTTCATTTTTTTAGATTTAATTAATGCATTTATCTCCTTGCCTATTTCCTTAGAAATTCCTTGAATTAACTCAATATCAACAGAAGCTGTATTGTTTGACTCTTGAGCATCTCCGATTCTCAAACCTTTTAAATCTATTTTTCTTTTACTCAAATTTTCCTTTAAAACAGGAATAATTTGTTCTAATTGAAAGGCTTCGTTGGCAGAAACTTTAATCGTATTATCTTGTAAGATAATCTTGGAGTTAGCATCTTTGAGATCGTATCTAGTTGAGACCACTCTATTGGTTTGATCAATAGAATTTGATAACTCGTGATTATCAATTTTAGATTCAATATCAAATGAAGGCATAAATTTATTTTATCTTATCTTTGTCCAATCGAAAAAGGGTCCTGGGTCTGTTTTTCGACCTGCTGCAATATCTGAATGACCAACAATATTATCTTCCAAAATTTTTGGAAATACTTTCTTTAGGCTTTTTATTAATTTTTTTAATGATGCGTATTGTTTATTTTCAAAAATTGAATTGTCACTACCGATCATTTCGATGCCTAAAGAGAAATCATTGCAATTTTCTTCGTTTTTAAAATTAGATTTTCCAGCATGCCATGCTCTTTTGTAGACAGAAACAAATTGAGTTATTTGGCCTTCTCTGTCAATTAAAAAATGACTTGAAACCTTTAAATCTTTTATTTCTTTGAAATATTCATGAGAATTAAAATCAAGTTTATTTAAAAAAAGTTTTTCAATATTCGAAGGGTTAAAGTTTTCTGGTGGCAAGCTGATGTTATGAATCACGATAAGATTTATTTCGGTATTTATAGGTCTATCATCAAAATTTGGAGATGGAATCTTCTTTGATTGTTCTAACCAGCCTTCTTGATTAATCATGTTCCATTTTTTCGGCTAAGATTTCTCCGGTAGCAGCGCCTAAAGTCCATCCTAAATGACCATGTCCAGTATTATAAAAAACTCCCTTAACCTTGCTTTCAAATATAAGAGGCATCATATCAGGCGTCATAGGTCTTAATCCCGCCCAAGGGGTATAATTTTCTGTACTAACTGAAGGAAAATATTCTCTAACCCAGTTTAATAAAGGACGAATTCTATCTTGTCTTATGTCCTTATTTTTACCTGCAAGTTCAGCTGTTCCAGCTACCCTTAATCTATTTCCTAATCTACTAGATACAATTTTTACTGGGTCATCTAGCAAAGAAACTTGAGGCGCTGCTTGTTGAGAGATCATATCGTCTAGGTAAATTGTTACGCTGTAACCTTTTACAGGATATACGCGCATACTATCTCCTAAAATATCAGCAAAACTTTGCGTTTCGACTCCTGCACAAACCGCAACTTGATCGAATACATAACCTTTGGAAGCTGCCTGGTCTGTTGCAGAAAGAATAACTTTATCTTTATCCTTATAAATTGTTTCGATTTCGGTATTAAAAAGTGTTTCAACGCCGTACTTTTCTTGAAGAATCTTTATCATATTCGTACAGAATTTATGAATGTCTCCACTAGCATCTGATTTGGTATAAATACCTCCTACAATCTTTTTTTCATTACTAGCTGACTTGAATGCTGGTTCTAGATCTTCGATTTCATCTAATGAAAGCGATTCCCATTCCATGCCTTCTTGATCCAGCCAAGAAGCTTTCTCAGATGCCGCATTAAATTCTTTTTCGTCGTTGTAAAAATGAAGAATTCCTTTTTTAAGAAGATCAAATTCAATTCCTTCTGAATCAGCAATTTTAAAATATATTTCTCTTGCTCTTTTAGCTAATTCGATAGTTTGCTGAGTGTTAGATTTATGCTTTCCATTGAATGTTGCTAAAAGAAACCCTAACATCCATTTGTATTTTTGAATGCTTGGAGTTGGGTTTAAAAGTAATGGAGCATCCTTTTTGAACATCCATTTAATCCCGTTATAAATATTTTTAGTAGTATTCCAAGTTTCAGAATTACTCGCGCTTAGTTGTCCACCATTAGCGTAACTAGTAGCCATGGCAGGATATCTGCGTGAATCAATAAGCGTTACTTGATGTCCCTTCTTTGCGAGTGCATATGCTGTTGTAATGCCAGCGATACCAGCTCCAATAACAGCAACGTCGCTTCTCATCTCAGCTCTTTTGGGAGCTTAAAAGATACATTTTCCTTGAGCCCATCTAATTCTTCTATTTTAGAGAATCCAAAACTTTCACAGTAGGAAACAATTTCTTTGACAAGTTCTTCTGGAGCTGACGCTCCAGAGGTAATTCCGAGTCTATTTACCTTTCTGAAAGTATCTTCAGAAATTTGTGATACGTGATCAACTAGACATGATTTAGTGCCCATTAATTCTGCTAACTCTTTCAATCTATTAGAGTTTGAGCTGTTTTCAGACCCTACCACTATTATGAATTCTGTTTCTAGAGCAAGTTGTTTTACCGCATCTTGTCTATTTTGGGTTGCGTAACAAATATCATCCGAATTGGGTGTTTTTATATTGGGAAATCTTTCTTCAAGAATTTCAATTATTTTTTTTGTGTCATCTACTGATAAAGTTGTTTGAGTAACTAAAGATAAATTATCAGGCTGTTTGATTTCAATAGTTTTTGCATCTAATTCGCTTTCAACTAAATAAATTTTACCCTCACTAGAAGAAGGAAATCTTCCTAATGTTCCTTCAACTTCTGGATGATTTTTATGACCTATCATAATTATATCTCTTCCCTGATCAGCGTATTTTATAACCTCCATATGTACCTTTGTAACTAAAGGACAGGTAGCATCGAAATAATTAAGATTATATTTTTTGGCTTCAGATTCTACCTTTTCAGAAACTCCGTGAGCGGAGAATATAGCAATAGACTTCTCTGGCACCTCATCTAAATTGTCTACAAATCTTGCTCCTCTGAGTTTTAAGTCTTGGACAACCTTTCGATTGTGAACGACTTCATGTCTTACATAAACAGGTGGTCCAAATTTATCAAGTGCGATGTTAACAATATCAATTGCTCTATCTACTCCTGCGCAAAAGCCTCTGGGGTTTGCTAACTTAATAGTTTTCTGTGACATTTGATTTTTGGTAGAAAATAGAATCAATGATTAGGAAAATTATACCTAAAGTGACAAAGCAATCAGCTAAATTAAATACATAGGGATTAAATGTTATATCAATAAAATCTACAACATATCCTCTTGTGAATCTATCGATAAGATTTCCTAAGCCACCTGAAAGAATAAGGCTCCAAAAAAACCTTTCTCGTGAACTAATATTCTTAAAAACTAAGTTGGTAAAGACAGCAAAAATTAAATATATACATATCAAGGATACGAGCAATGTAAAGATAAGCCCTGTATTTAATGAGGGATCATTTAATAAATTAAATGCACCTCCAAAATTTTTTATAAACGTAAAATTTACAATCGAATAGAAATTTATAGATTCATAATGAGAAAAATTGATCTCGATAAAGTATTTTGAAACTTGATCCAAACTAACTAAAAAAATTATCAGCAAAAATAAGTACCCAGCATTCTTAACTTTAAAAAAACTTTCTTTTTTCACCATCTTCCTCAATATTTTCTATACATCTTTGACAGAGATTAGAATCCAATAATTGTTTAAGATTTCCAGTATGGTGCCAGCATCGATCGCACTTATCTTTTTTAGATTCGAATACATCTATTGAGATTTCTTTATTTTCTGAATCTTCAAAAACCTCTAAAGATACTGCGGATACAATTAGCAAAAACTTCAGTTCATCTATGCATGGACTAAGCCTTATAAAAGTCTCTGAATTACAGAATATTTTTATTTCGGCATCTAGAGATGAACCTATGACGCCTGAATTTCTTTTTTCTTCGAGTAGTCTGTTGGCTTCAACTTTAATTGCTTTTAAAACATTCCATGTTTCATCATCTAGAGAAAGAGAGAAATTTCTTCCTGAAAGATCAAAGCTTTCTAAAAATATAGATTTTTCAGCACCATTTAATTCTCTATAAGCTTCTTCAGCAGTAAAACTGAGAATTGGTGAAATCCATAAAAGAAGAGCTTCTAAAATCTTTTTTATAGAATATTGTGCAGAGATTCTGGCAACACCATCTTTTTTTGATGTATAGAGACGATCTTTAATAATATCTAAGTAAAAGCTTCCAAGTTCATTAGTACAAAAATTAAGTATTTTTTGATATGCCAAGTGAAATTCATAATTAGAAAAATCTTCTATAATTTCAGCCTGAAGCTTTTCTGTTTCTTTTAAAATCCAAAGATCTATTTCTACAGCGTCTTGATTATGATCAAAATTAGATTCTTCATCGAAGTCATATAGATTAGAAAGTAAAAATCGTATCGTATTTCTAATTCTTCTATACGAATCTGCAGTTCTATCTAAGATTTCATCTGAGAAATAAATTTCGTTCCTGAAATCAGATGAAGCCACCCATGCTCTTAAAATATCAGCTCCTTTCTTATTCCATACCGATTGTGGAGAAACTGTATTTCCTAGAGATTTGGATTGTTTTGTCCCCTTTCCATCAACAACAAAACCATGGGTTAAAGCTGATCTAAAAGGAGCCTCGTTATTTATTGCCATTCCTGTGAGCAATGAAGACTGAAACCAACCTCTATGCTGATCTGAACCTTCCAAATAAAGATCAGCAGGAGAAGATAAATTATCTCTATTTTCTAAAACACCATAATGAGTAACTCCTGAATCAAACCAAACATCCAATATATCTGATGATTTTTCGAATTTTTCATGATCAGTTATTAAAGTTTTAGCTTCTAGGTCATACCAAGCCTGAATTCCTTTCTGTTCAACTGCTATGGCTACTTTTTCAATAATCTCTAAAGTGTTAGGATGTAATTCTCCGGTTTCTTTGTTTGTAAATAAAGGTATTGGAACTCCCCAAGATCTTTGTCTAGAAATACACCAATCTGGCCTATCTTTCATCATTCCTTCAATTCTTGATTTTCCCCATTCCGGTAACCAATTAATTTCATTAATTTTATTTTGTGTTTTTTGCAAAAGATTATTTTTTTCCATTGAAATAAACCATTGAGGGGTAGCTCTAAAAAACAAGGGAATTTTATGACGCCAACAATTTGGAAAACTGTGTCTATATGTGCTTTTACTCATAAGCAAAGATCTTTCGGCTAATAAATCGATAACTTTATTATTAGCCTCATCTAAATTCATGCCTCCTACGTATTCTTGGCTTTCAATAAAAACTCCTTTCTCATCTACTGGACTCTGAAAGTCTAGATTTGTTCCAATACAAGCATGATAATCATCCATTCCATGAGCAGGAGCAGTATGTACTAGCCCTGTTCCCATCTCATCTGTTACATGAGAGCCAGAGATAAATAGGGATTGCCTTTTTAAAAATGGATGATCCGCAACTGTATCCGAAAAAGCACTTCCGATCACTTCACCCAAAACTTTATGCTCTTCTATTTTAATTCTTTCTAGAGTTTTATCTTTCAAAGTTTTTGCCAGCATAACTGCGATCTTTTTTTTCTCATGATTAATCTCTATCAATTCATATTCAAATTCTGGGTTAAAACAAATAGCTTGATTACTAGGAATGGTCCACGGAGTAGTTGTCCAAGATAGAACGTATGTAGGTAAATCCGTCTTAATTGAAAAAATTCTCTCTAAAGACTCTTTTTCAATTGGAAATAAAAAGTCAATTGCTTTTGATTCCTTATCAAAATATTCAACCTCTGCTTCTGCAAGAGCAGATTTACACTCCGAACACCAATAAACTGGCTTGGAACCTCTTGCAAGATGATCCTCTGCAATAATCTTTCCCAAAGCTCTTATCGTGCTGGCCTCAAAATCAAAAGACATGGTTTTGTAGGGATTTTTCCAGTCAGCTTGTATTCCTAACCTTTTAAAATCATTTCTTTGAATAGCTATTTGTTGATTGGCATACTCTCTACATTTTTCTCTAAATTCCTTAGCAGGAACCTCAACATTCACTTTTCCGATTTTTTTTTCAACATTAAGCTCTATTGGAAGACCATGACAATCCCAGCCTGGAACGTAAGGGGAATTAAAACCTTGGAGTTGTTTAAACTTAATAATAATATCTTTAAGAACTTTATTCGTAGTTGTTCCTAGGTGTATAGAACCATTTGCGTATGGAGGGCCGTCATGAAGAAGGAAGTTTGGACCGTCTTTATTTTTTTCTAATAATAAATTGTAAAGATCTATTTCTTCCCAATATTTAATAATATCCGGTTCTTTTTGCGCTAAATTTGCCTTCATAGAAAACTTAGTCTTAGGCAAGTTTAGAGTATCTTTAATTTTCATCTAATAATTGTTGTTTTGCGATAATAACGTCTTTAGAAATTTGTAATTTCAAATCATCAAGGGTTTCAAACTTTTTTTCATCTCTAATTTTGTTAATGAATTTAACCTTAATACGTTTCCCATATAAATTTTTCTTAAAATTAAAAATATTGACTTCTAATACGGGTGAGGTCCCCCCTACTGTTGGTCTGACACCTATGTTTGCTATTCCATTGAATTCTGACATATCTAAGTAAATCTTTACAGAGAAGACTCCTTTTACTGGTAAATTATTTTTTGGAAGCCAAATATTTGCAGTAGGAAATCCTATTGTCCTGCCTAATTTGTTTCCTTGAACGACCTTTCCCTCATAAGAGTAAGATCTATCCAGAAGACTTTCAGCTAAGTCAAAATTATTTTCTGATAAAGCTTCTCTAACCCAAGTGCTGCTAACTCTTTTATTTTCTAAAGAAAAAGTAGGCAGCTTAGAAAGAGAGATATCTTCTTTTAAACACCAATCTTGGAGCATTAGGTAGTCTCCCTTGCGATTCTGGCCAAATCTAAAATCATCGCCAATCATCAAATTACTGATATTTAAAGAGGCTAGTATTTTTTCAATAAAGATTTCTGGATTCATCGTTTGTAAAGTTTTATTGAATTTAAGAAAAAAAGCATAATCCACATTTTCTTTTTTAAGTCTTTGAAACTTATCTCGCCAAGGAGATATTCTGGCAGGCTGTTCAGTAATATCTTTATCCAAAGAAAAAAATTCTTTAGCGTGAGGTTCTGTAAAGATAACGAGCACTTTAGAATTAGATAAAGTTGCAATTTTTTGCATTTCGTCGATAATTTTTTTATGACCTAAATGCAATCCATCAAAATTTCCTATTGTTACAACCAATTTTTCAGAGCCAAATCTTTTTGTGAAAAGTCTTAAGTTTTTAAGTCCCCTTATTAAATACATCTTATTCTCTAAAAAAATTAATTCTTAAACCCTGAACAAACATTAATCCAAAATAAATGCTGGATCCAATTAAGATAA
>VMHT01175805.1_pt1 | contig 11383 bp, 11 predicted proteins | sample 4693611 | NCBI WGS metagenome assembly VMHT01 (sample SAMN12280063, study PRJNA550983) | marine metagenome | isolation source: seawater sampled from same location over 5 years 0.02-0.2 micron viral filtrate | place: USA: collected off the coast of southern California halfway between the port... ... | reverse complement strand
CGTTTTTGTTTTTGCGTGAGCGAGGATCAACGAACCCTGCTACTTTTACTTTTTCTACGTTTTCTAACTCTGGCATAATAATTACTCCTATTGTTGGGGCTGATTTTCATCAGGTCGCCTTAGTTTTGTTCCCAAGTCCTTTCCTTGGGGTACGCTTACGTTTTGGTTTTGGTTTAGGTTTGGAAGCAAGTCCCCCTTTATCAAAACCATGTAGTTCATTAAATATCTCTTGTACACTTGGAGGTCCTGATCCTATAGGTCTACCATCACTTCCTCCTCCCATGTCTTTTGTTCTATCCAATACTGTCTGTTGTATTGTTTCTGCATTTTTAACAAAAGCTTTCATTGTTTCAGCATCTAACTCTTTTTCTCCCTCTGGATTTTGTTCTGTTTTAGGTGTAGATACAACAGCTTTTCCATCCTTTTCTCTTATACCCAACATACCCTTTGATATATTTTCAGATATATTGCCTTTGAATGGCATATCTTTGCCCATGTCTCTTATTATGTTTGTGGCATTATCAGGAGACAAGACTGTGTTAGCAGGTAGGTCATCTAACTCAGCCTTGGTATTTGCTGTTGTAGGTACAAATCCATAGTCCATAACAAATTTATCTGAACCTAAGTCTGCTCCTATAGGTTTACCTTTGCCGTAGTCTGCAAACGTTTCTGGTAGTCCTGTGGGAGCAGTAAAGTCTTGTTTAGCACCAAACAACCTAGAAAGAAAACTTTGTTGAGGCGCAGTGGTTACGAGACTTTTAATGGCATTAAATTCACCTTCACTACCTATTTGTAGCGTCCCATCTTGTAAACCTTTTAAAGCTGACTTTCTTATGTTATCATCTTGCATAGACAGTAGACCTCCAAGAAGAGGAACATTCTTAGCTATATCGTCTATGCCAAAACCTTGTGTTTGGTTATAGTAATCAGCATAATCTTTTCCTGTAAAATTCTCAATAGCTTTTGGTTGACTTAACTGTCTGTCTTTATCTATCTGTGCTTGCATTAGAGGATCTACTGTGACAGGCTGTCCCATGTTTCTTCTTTGTACGGCTTCGTTTTCCGCTTCCTGTCTGTCACTATCATCATCCATACCACCACCGCCACCACCGCCTGTGGTTTGTGTGCCTTGCTCTGCAAAGCCTGTAGGTATAGCACTCATTGCTTTACCGTTAAAGTGTGGTATAACTATAGTACGCTTGCCATCAGGACTTGTGTATGTTATAAGTTCGTATCCTCTATTTGTTGCACCGCCCATATCACCATATCGTTGCCCCATCTGAAAGGGTTGACCAAACGTTTGTTCGTATGTGCTAGTATCTCCACCTTCATCAAATGTCTGTAGTTGATCCATTGGGATAGGGAAGTCTTCATTAACAGGCTCACCACCTATCCTACCGTCTTGTTCCATTCTACCAAAGCCTTGCTTCGCTTGATTACGTAAGTCCTCAAACTTTTCCACACCATGAAACCGTACAACATCAGCAGGTACGACATATTCACCTTCGCTAAGTTTAGCATCTATGTCATCTCTAACTTCTTTTGCCATACTACCAGAAGGCACTTCGTTACCACTAACAGGATCTTTGTTCATCCCATCATCACGCAGGACACCGCCCTGTTGCATAAACGCAAATTTCATCTGGTCTTCCATCATAGTATCACCTCTTAATTAAATAGTTCAGACATTTGTGTGTCTACGTTGCCTACGTAACCACCTTCGTTAAATTTAAATACGTCACCCTTAGATGGGTCAAAATCAAAATCAGTTATATCAATAACAGTTGCCTCTTTAACATCACTTACTATTTTAGAATAATTACTTACTAAGTGAGGCATGTCTACTTTAGAAGCTTTTATAGTATTATTAGATTGTCTTGCTAATTTGTCTACACTTTTTCTTACACCGTCCCTGTATACTCTTTTAATAATATCATAGGGCATACCTCCTGTTCTTACTTTTGCCATTTCATCAAAAGCAGGAATAACTAATTTATTTACACCTTGTTTTTTAGCTTTTACAATAGCAGCTTGTAATAATTTTGTTGTATATTCTGTGTGTGTTTTTAAAGGAAAATCTTGTTTTGTAAATGTAGGTTTTTTCTTTCCCATAGTAATTTGATTAAATAAGTCACTTTGAAGTTCTTCTATTAAAAAATATTTTTCTTTTAAAAATTTACCTTGGTCTATTTTACTTTTTAGCTTTAGTGGAATTTCTCTTATTCGCTTAACTTCAGGTTTTTCGTTATACGTTTTTACCATTTTTCCAAGATCTTCATCAAGGTTCTTTAAATCAAAGAATGAAATAGAGGGAGATATACGCATTACATTCTTGTATTTAGCCTCTGATGGATAGTCAACTAACACGAGAGGTTTTTTTGAATCAAAACGTGCCCTTCTTACTCCGTCAGATCCTAAGAACTCTGTAGCGTCAGTTGCTTCAAATTCGTTTAATATAAGTCTACCTGATTTTCCTAAATCTGGAGAAGTTAATGCACTTAAAACTATTTCTCCTTTTTGATTTCTTAATGCGTTTTTAGAAAATCTTCTAACAACCTCATTAACTTGAATACCATATATTGGCTCTCCGTTTGGCATGTCAAAAGTACCTTCCCTTGTAGCCTTAGTGTAGTCTGCATCGCTCATATTTTCTATTGCGTTTGCAATTTCAAAATCACTAAAACCATCTACTACAGGTTGCTGTGCCCTTACTTTTGTTACAGATACATAAGGGTCAAAATCAAAATACTCTTTGTTTTGATCAAGTTTATAAGTGTCTATCTTTTTATTTTCTACAAAATTACCAAATGTACCACTCATTTTTCTTCCACGATATGTATCCTTACTTGAGTCTATATACCCTATGATGTCGTCAGCAATTTCTTTATTTGAAGCAGTTCTATATTTAGAATCACCTGTTGTCTCTACTTTCTTAGTAAATAAGCTTATTGGACTATTTCCTCTTATCCCTATTTCTGCTTCCTTAAGAAAACTGTCAACCTCATTTAATGAGTATCCTGAAGTTACCTCTGTACCCATACTAGTTTGATATTTATCATCAAGTTCTTGAATGTCATCTAGGAAACGCTCCACTATGTCTAGATTACTTTCTTCCATGTCAGGTCTAAATACTATTGGATTATCTTTTGCACCATACTTTTGTTGAAAGTTTTCTACAATATCTGTATCTATTCCAACAGAGTTCCAGTAGTCATTATCGACTAAGAGTAAATCCCTAATAAGAAGTTGAGCTACGTTATCTTTAAAATCTTCATCCATAGGTTTATTATTAGCAAGTCTAATAATATCATTTACTAAACTAACCTTTTCAATCCTATTACTTGATTCTAAAGGAGATGACGGATTAATAACATCGTCTAAAAGATTACCACTTAATTCATCTGTAATTTCTAGTTTTTCGTCAATCTTACTTTTTAATTTGTAATCTAAATCTACTCCAGTTCTAGCAGCAGTAGATGTTCTTGCTTTATCTTTCAAAAAAGCTTCTAAGTCTAAAAAAGGATCAGAGTCTAAAATAAAATTAAATTGATTTACTTCAAGACCAGTTTGTCTACTACCTACCATACCCTCTATAATTTCATCAAACTCATTTTGCATTAGTTTTCTTTGTAGAGTAGCAAGAGAGTCTTTATCCTTATTACTAAAGTCTACTCTATTTATTTTTTCTTTAAGTGAAGATGGAAGATTCTTTGAAATGCTATCATTTCTAGTCCAAGGATAACTATCAAATTTCATATTTTTTATTTTATTACTTCTTTCTTCTAACATATCTAAACTTCCTGAGATATTAGTAAAGTCTTGTCTAAAGATTTCTACATCACTCAATGTGTATTCAGCAGGTAGAGTGTTTTCAAATTTTTTACTGTCTAAAACCTCTTGTAAACTTTCTGTTGAGTTCGTACCGTCTCTCAACGACATTCTAACATGCCCTAAACTATCTTCTCTAAACTGATGTTTTGACGTATCTATTAGATCTTTGCCTAAATTTGGGGTGTTAAATGTTATCGCTGCATAGTCTATCTCAGGATCAAGCACACTTTGTCGTTGTCCATATGCAGTTGCGTAAAAAGGTTTACCACCGTCACGTTTTTTATCCTCTATTATATTATACTTAGTATACTTTGGTTCTATTTCTTTTCTAAATATATTTTTTATTTGTGGTAGTAAAACGTACATATCTCCGTCTTCTATAGCTTTTTCTGTAAACACAAAGCTTTGATTTTCTTTTGACAGATTACCTAAACCCCTACCACTTTCAAAAGTAGGTGAAGGTGATGCCACTATATTGTCTGCAAGACCAGTGCCAAAAAGTCTGTTTTCTACAAGATACTCATACTCTCCTCCACTAATGTCTCCTTTAGCGGCTAAACTTGTAAAATAACTTTTTAAATCAGCAAGTTTAATTATAGGAACTTTTCCTGATGTTATACCCATTTTATCTAGTCCTGCTTTTGCATACACATAATCAGGTAATTCTTTTACAGTTACTTTTTTTCCTGCTTTTCTTAAAACATCTGGTGTTAATTCTAACATTTTTCTAGACACAGGACTGTAAAATTCTCCTATTTTTTCAGATGGCACTGTAGAACCACTTACATCTAAACTTCTCCTTGCTGTCTCTCCACGTAAACCCCCTGCAACAGGATCAATGTTCTCCAAAAGACTTGTATCTAAATTTCTATCATACTCTACTAAATTAGTTCTAGTTTTACTTTCTTTATTAATCAAAGCTTTTAACTGTTCATCCGTTTCAGTCTCACCTCTATATTGCACTTCTCTTGCCCCTTCAAACATAGAAGGGCTTTTAGTATCTTCAAAAGCCTCTGCTGAGTACAAATCTTGTCCTCTTTGTCTATCTATAATCTGTTGAGTCTCTCTAAAAGCATCTGGTGCAGTTTCATAATCTGACGGTACGTCAAGTCCGGGAATAGCTTTTTCTTTACGTGAAAAGAATCTTGCTACCTTTCCTAGTCCTTTTGAAATAGGTTTAGCTACTACACCCAAACCTAAGCCACTTAAAAAAGCACCGCCTCCATATATTACACCCTCCACGTTACGTCTGTCCTCAAACGCTTGTTTAGAATCTATGCCTAAAGTGGCTGCGCCAATAGCAGGATTAAACTCTGAAAGAAGAACAGACATTTCAGCGTTAGTGTATTTGTATGGATCATCATCAAAAGCTTTCATGTAAGCGTTATAACCTCCCTGTCTCAAAGGATTTTTGTCAGCTAACACTCTTTCTTTAGCTTCCTGCTCTTCTTCCTCAGCAGTTTTTACACCTGCCTTAACTTTTTCGTAATGTTTTAGTAAAGCACTCATTTAACGTTCATCATGTCCTTTAGTTGCATCAAACGTCTAACAGCCGAAACAGCACCTTGCAACCTGTATATATCAGATGGTTTTTCTGTTTGCTCCATAGTGCGTTGATAGTTTACTATGGATCTTTGTAGTTCTTCTACAAATGCGTCCCACAGTTCTTTGTTATTCGTTAACTCTTTAATCTTAGACATTACCAGTAAATCCTTCTTCTTGTGGTGCAGGTGCTTGACCTGTTCCTATTGTGCCTCCACCTGCTCCTGTTGTATCTTGAGCGTCAGCCCCTGCAGGTGCTTGTGGGGCTTGTTGCTGTGGCTGTTGTTCAGGCTGTTGTTGTTGAAACATCTTAAATATCTCAGCCTGTATCGCAGCATCTTGCAGACTATTCGTAACCTTATCAGGGTCAAGATCCATAGCCTTTGCAATCTCTCTAATAATATAATCCATCTTAGCAAAGGGTGCGAGTGCAGGATTAGAAGCAACTTGTAGAAACTGCATCAACCTTTGACTACGCACCTCATTTGCCATTAGACTTTCTGTACCTTGCGCTTTTACCTCAAGGTCACCTTTTATATCAGGGTCGTAATCAAACTGCATGTTAAAACTAAAGAATGCTTTACCAATAGGGGCAAGTAAGTAGTCGTCTACATTCTTTACAACATTACGTATAGAACCGTTTGCTGCAGACATAAGCATGGATATACCAGAGGCTGTACGTCCTACACCCTGTATGCCTGTTTGTCCGTGAGCAAAGCTTGGAAAGCCTGTACTTTCATCCGCTAACACTCTAGCTTTGTCAAACAACTGCATATTCTCTCCTGCCACGTTTGGAAACTTCGTGCCGAAGATAGCTTGTCCGGGCGCACCTCCTTGTCTTCTAAAGATTTTTCCCGGATAAACGCTAAGATCCTGTCCGGGAACTAAGTTGGTTTCATCGACTTCCATGATCAAGTTACCACTTAGTGCTGCGTTATCAATAGCCATACGCATAAATCCGTTCATCAACGTCTGTGTATCGTCCATGTTTTCTGCAATACCCACACCAAAGAAACTGTATGGGTTGTGTTCATAAGGAACAGCATAGTAAGGTATACGCACAGGCTTAAATGGATTAAGTACCATTCTTAGTACGTGACCTTGGCATACCCATATATTACAGTTTATCTGATCAAGATCCTGTAACTCATCAGGTATATCTAGTCCATGCTCTGCTAATATTTCTGAATCTACGTAACCCCAAAATTCTAAAACTTCGTAACGTTCTGTGTAGTTTTCTATAGCGTAGTCTTTCATGTCGTCTTCCCAATACTTCTTATCATATTGTGCGCCCATAGTAAGACACTCTTCTATAGACTCTTCTCGAAAGTATGGTCTGTTCTTTAGATTACGCATTTGTGTTTTAGACAGCTTGTGTCTTTCTACACAGTACTCTGCTTCATCCATGTTGTACGCATCAGGATCAGGATAAAAGTTCCACATAGATACGTGACTTGTTGATGGCACTGTCTTAATTAAGGGGTCATACTCACCATCTTCACCCCAGTTAGGATACTCTTTATCTAATGCAAAAGGTCCTTTCATTATACCTGTGCCAAACAATGCCATCTCAAATGCAGCATTACGTAATTGTTTGTTTGCGCCTGACTCCTCTAGCTGATCGTGTATTTTCTTTTCCATCTTCTTTGCTGCTACCATAGCAGGATGAAAGGTAATAGTCTGCGGTGTACCGCCTGTACCCTCTATAATTTTATCTGATACTGTAGAAAGTTTTTGACCGCTACCACCTAGCCTATTCTCTAGGTCTTGAATAGTTTCTCCGGGCTTAAGTTCTCCATCAGGTGTAAATAAAAAAGGCTCTGAAGGTTTATCTTCAAAAGCCCCTCTAAGTGCATCTTGTGCGTTGGCTGCATTAGGATCTAAATTTAAATGTACCGACTCTGCCACACCATCTGGTAACTTTGTAGGATTAACCGTGAGTGGGAACGCTGTGTTGCCAAACAATACGTCAATTATCTGACCATACGCTGCAAGTGTTTTTGTTTTTGTTACCTTTACAAACACCCTTGACTTTTCTGTCTCTGTAAACTGCACATCAGGACCGTATAGTCCTCTATAATTCCTATAGGCTTTTAGCCATCTTTGTTCGTCTTGTTGTCGTACATCTTCTGCTCTTTTAAATCTGCCTTGTACAAAACTTACTACATCACTCTCTGAAGCAAGAGCAGGATCATTATCCTGTATTACTGTGACATCATCCGTGTCAAAGGGTATTTCATTATCTTCTGCCATGTTTAGTATCCAAAGTTAGGATCAGCAATCTGAAAGCCTGTTCGCTGATTCACAGGGTTATAGTCCCATATAGAACTTCTAGGTCGTGTCATAATGCCGTAACGTAGTGCATCGTACATGTGATCCATAGAATTAGTATCTACGTCTTCGTTGTTCTTTTTGTCCAAAGGGAGACTAGGAAGTTGAGATATAACGTTTGTGCAGTTATTAAATATAACAAGGCGTGGTTCATTGGTATATTCATCGACTTGCAATCTTCTGTGTAATTCGTTTTTTCCTGCAACTCTACTTCCTCTACTTCTATCTGATGGTCGCCACTTACAACCTCTTACTATCATTTGCTCTGCTAGGCTAGGACCAGTGTCGCCCCTCTTATGCCATAGCGAACTATCTAAAACCCCATATTGTATTGTACCATCTTCTGCTTCTAATTGCAAGATCTTTTCTGCTAGATCAGATGCTAAAACTTTTGACACCTGCAACTCTCTGTACACTACAAGTTGTTCAGATGGTGTGACTGCCATCCATACTACTGCTGAGTAACTTCCGTACCCATAGTCACATGCTCTAAACTTTCTCCAACTAGAGGGTATCTTGTAAGGATCAACAACGTGCTTTGATCTGTCAAACTCAGGAAACGCTGCACCTTCTGCTACATCCCAGTTACCTTCTAGTAGTTGCCTCCTCTGATGCTCAGGCAAGGACAACAGCATTGCTTCATAATCACCAGACTCAGCTAGATATGGATTGTCAAACAAATTAGCAGGTATGAAACGTCTTCTAAATAAGGGTTCACCTTCTCTGCTATGCCCCTGTGGAAATCTAATAACATTACCTGATTCTAACTCTGTTGCCCAAAACGCTGAGTTGGATGGTGCAGGATCTACAAACATCTTCTTTACCCATTGATGTCCTGCCCCTCCGGGATTGGTTGTTGCTCTCATGTACAGTCCTAACGATTGATCTGCACTTCTTAGTCGTGATCGCATATAGTCCCAAGCGTATGGTGTTGACCATTGTGTAAGCTCGTCAAATCCTATCCAGTTAAATGCCTGACCTTGGTAGCGCATTACATCTAGGTCACGGTCTAGATAGGACATCCACAGTCTACCACCCTTAGGTGTCACCCACTGTGACTTTCTTTCTGACCACTTGATTCCCGGGATTGCTTTTGGATACAACTCCTGAGACTTCTGTATCAGTTCCCTTAGCTCCTCCGTTGTGTGTCGTACTAACAGTCCACTGAAGTTAGGATTGTTTAGTCCTCTCAGTGGGTCAGCTAACATGGCAAATGACTTGCCTCCCCCTGCTGCTCCACCGTATAACACCTCTCGTTCTGACGAGGCTAAGAAATCTGTTTGAGGTCCTGCGTTTGGTTGGAATAACACATCTTGTTGAACCTCTTCTGGTACAGCAACATTATAGTTTATGCTAGGCTGTTCTACTTTCGGTGCTGTATGTTCCTGTGCTTTCTTCGAGCTTCGAGACTTCTTTGAGCGTCTTTTCAAGCCTTCTGGCGAGTTCCCTTTTAACACTAGCAACTTTTCTGCGTCTGTTTTCAATGTCTATTCTCTTCTTTAATCCTCTGTACGATATAGAGCGTCCTGTTTGTTGTGTCAACCAGTTAGCTACTTGTCTGTAACTGTACTGTCTAAGGTGCTTCTTTGCTACCTCTAGAGCCTCAAGTTCTTCTGCTACAGGTATTAAGTAGTCTTTATCTTCTGGGTCTAGCGTATAACCAAATGGCACAAGTCTAGATATCTTAGGTATTCTTTTCCACTGCTTACCTTCAATGTCAGGTAGTGGTAATGCCCAATACCCTAGACTATCTCTATCCTCACTCATTCTTTCCTTCTTTAGCAGGAAGAACAAACAAGCCACCTGAAGATTCTACGTTTACCTTTTCTGTTTTTATATACCCTGCTCTATCTAGCAAGTCTTTTGCAGCTACCATCTTGTCTCTAATACCTAACTCTGTAGGATCAACAAGAGCGTTACCCATAGCGACTGCTGCCTTTGGTGCAATGCGAGACATGTAATCTCTTGTGGCTTCTGCTATCTCATCTCTAAGACACTTAATGACATCATGTGTTGTAGTCGTGTCTGAATATCCTGCTAGTTTTTTAGCAGACACAACGTCACCATTAGCTTCTTCAAACAAGACAGCCATAAACTTTTGTTGTTTTTCAGTCAGATTTTTTGTCATCTTTTTCCTTTATAACCTCTTCTACCCAAGCACCGTTGTCGCCTGTGTTTTCGCACACTTCACATCTATCGTCTTCAATGTGACTGCCACATACTTCACACGTAGGCTCATACAGCATTATGTCTTATCCTGTTCCATAAAAGACTCAACAGTTTCCTCAGGGACACATATAATCTTTTCAGGTGATCTGTCTCCATACTCATTAACAAGAGCCTTAACAATCTTAAAGGGATTATCCCCTATATACTTTTGGCACATAGAAGAATTATGGAAGTGTCCATGATCTGATGGGTGTTGAAATACATATATATCCTTTGTTCCGTCTGAGTATACACCAGACATTATTGCTACTATGAACCATGCTTTTACCATTTACTTTACTTTCCTATATGCTCGTGTTTTCTTTGCGATGCCCTTTGGCTGCTTGACAAATTGTTTTCCTTGCTTTGTGCCTTTTCTTTTAGCTCTAGTTGTCGCTGCGTACTCCTGTGGTGATAAAGACTTAATTGCAGCTTCTGGAAGATAGCGTTCTCCAGTTTTGCTACTGGGCTTACCACTCTTTGTTCTCCACTTTTGCTTTGACCATGATTTTAAACTACGTTGACTTTTTGCGAGTGCCATGCTTTGCCTTTAGTTGTTGCTTCGCCCTCTTCGCTATACCTGCTTGTTGGGGCTTGCCTCCGTATTTACTTCTTTGTTCCATCACTGTAAGTATCTGTATCTTACGAGCGTAGGGCTTCTTTATCTTCTTTACTTTTCTAGCCGTAGCCTTTGCGTCAGCAGGAGTCGCATACTTTATACGGACGGTATCTTTTGGATTTTCATCTGTATAAAGTCTGCGTCCTGAACCTTTAGGCTTCTTGCCTGTACCAACTTTAGGGTCTTTAGCGATAGCCACCACCCTTGGCTTTGTACTGCTTGGCTAACATCTGCGCCTTTCTAGCACTCCACTGTCCGGGTTTACCACCAGAAGAACCTGCCTTTATTCGGCTAAACAGATTCTTTCTCATGGTTGGCTTGGTGTAGTTACCTGCTTTGTTTACTGTAGACTTAGCCATACTGACTAGCCCTTCATGATTTTGTAGCCTTTGGCTTTAGCTGCAGATCGAAGCTGTCCAACAGTCATACCGCCTTTAGCATAACCCTTTTTCTTCATGCCGCCTTTAGCCATGCCTTTCTTCTTCATCATGCCACCCTTGTTCATTTTGCCTTTTCCGTCCATAGCAAATGCAGGGACCATCTTACCTGTCTTAGGATCTTTTGACATTGGTAGTTTAGCACCACCCTTAGCGTATCCTTTTTTCTTCATGCCACCTCGTGCCATACCTTTTTTCTTCATCATTGGTTTTTTCTTCATGACCATTTTATTTCTCCTTAGAATATAGATTATTAAAGACTCGTTGAGTATCCCAAACGTACTCAGTCTCTTGTTTTGAATGGAACACCCTTTGGCTAGGCTTAAAGTCTGGTGGTCCTTCCCCTGTTTCAAACCATGCAGGGTGTGTTACTCGTACTCGATTGTTAGGTAACGCTACTATATTACCTGTATAC
>VMHT01015478.1_pt1 | contig 11383 bp, 13 predicted proteins | sample 4693611 | NCBI WGS metagenome assembly VMHT01 (sample SAMN12280063, study PRJNA550983) | marine metagenome | isolation source: seawater sampled from same location over 5 years 0.02-0.2 micron viral filtrate | place: USA: collected off the coast of southern California halfway between the port... ... | reverse complement strand
GGGAAGTTTGCTGCCTCTGCATTTTTGGAGGCTGTTAATGCGTTAAATAAAGTAGACTTTCCAACGTTAGGAAGCCCAACAATTCCACATTTAAATCCCATTAAGATCTTGATTTACTTTACTTGAAAAGAGATCTATTTTTTTTTCAATTAAGGTAGGCAGTTGCTTGACAATATTTTCAGTTATCTCATTAATTTTTTCTTCTTCGTCTTCTTTAAAGTCTTCTAGGACATGATTGTTTACTTTCTTTTTTATCTTAGGATGGCCAATGCCTATTCGAACTCTTGAGTAGTCTTTACCAATGAATTTATCGATTGACTCAATTCCATTGTGTCCAGCACTACTACCTCCAAATTTAGCTTTTATTTTTCCGAAATCAATGTCCATGTCATCATGAAAAACAAAAACATCTTTTGCATCAATTTTGAAATAATCGATTAATTCTTTAATAGCTGTTCCTGAGTTATTCATAAAAGTTAAGGGTTTTATTGCGTAAATTTTTTTTTCATCAATATTACCTGTAGTAAGCAATCCCTTAAATTTAGGTTTTTGTTTGGAGAGCTTGAAGTGATTGTTTATAGCGTCAATAATTTTAAAACCAATATTGTGCCTTGTATTAGTATAGTTGGATCCAGGATTTCCCAATCCGACGAGTAAAAGCATATTAATTATTTTTTTTCAGTAGGTTTCTTGTCGTCAGGTTTTTTATCCGCGCCATCTTTAACTTTATCATCTTTCTTAGCGCCGTCCCCGTCCTTGGCAGCTGCTTCAGCACCCTCTGCAGGACTTTCTCCCTCTGCACCTGCAGCTGCACTTTCTTCTTCAGCTGGCTTCTCTGGTTCTTTTATTACTGTTGGTGATGCTACAGTTGCAATTACGAAATCACGGTCTGTAATCGTTGGAACTACATTTTCCTCTAATTTGACAGATGAAATTTTAATACTTGTACCGATATCTGTGCCGGCTAAATCAACAATTATTTCATTCGGAATATTTTCCGCAGGACACTTTAATTCAACCTTTCTTCTTACTATGTTTAACACACCACCTCTTTTTAATCCTGGAGAGTCTGGATGATTTATAAATTTTACAGGAATTTCTAAAACAATTTTTTTACCTGCAACTATTCTCATGAAATCAATATGAATAGGTTCCTCGGAAACAACATTAAATGCAATATCTCTTGGAATAACTTTTTCCTTTTTTCCATCTATATCAATTTCCAAGACCTTTGATAAAAATGTATCTGAATTTATTAAAGGTTTAATTTCTTTTTTTGGTATAGAAATATTTTGATTTGCATCTTTGCCACCGTATAAAATAGCGGGTATGAATCCTTCCAATCTTAGTTTGTTGTTAGAACCGGAAGAGGTATTTTCTCGTTTTATCGCCTTTAAATTGCTCATAATTTAATTGAAGAGGGTGTATAACCTAAGATTAATATCAAAACAAGGGTTAATTAAATAAATCCGACACCGAGTTTGAGTTCGCTATTCTTTTTATAGCTTCTGACATTAAAGAAGAGATAGATAAGACCTCAATTTTATTGTTATTTTTTATCTTATTTGAATTATCAATTGAATCAGTAATGATTAGTTTCTTAATTTTTGAGTTTTTAATTTTTTTAGAAGCTTCTCCACTTAAAACTGCGTGAGTTATAAAAACAAAAACTTCTTTTGCTCCGTTTTTTCTTAGAGCATCTACAGCATTAATTATAGTTCCACCGCTATCAATAATGTCATCAACAATAATGCAAGTTTTGTTCTTAACGTTACCAATAATATTCATAACCTCAGATTTTCCTGGAGCTGGTCTCCTTTTATCAATAATTGCAAGATCTGCTTTTATTCTTGTAGCCAAGGCTCTTGTTCTAGCAACACCACCCATATCTGGAGAAACACAAATTAAATTTTTTGAACTTATCTTTTTTTTAATATATTTTGAAAACAACGGAGTCGTGTATAAGTTATCTACTGGCATATCAAAAAATCCTTGAATTTGACCTGCGTGCAAATCAACAGTTACTATTCTATTTGCTCCAGCATTAGTTAGTAAGTTAGCAACAACTTTTGCAGATATCGATGTTCTTGGCGCAACTTTTCTATCTTGTCTTGCATAACCAAAATATGGAATGACAGCCGTTATAGTTTTTGCCGAAGATCTTCTTAAGGCATCTATAACTAAAAGCAATTCCATTAAATTGTCATTAGCTGGATTTGAAGTAGATTGAATTACAAATACACTATTACCTCTGATATTTTCGTTAATCTCTATGTAAATCTCTCCATCAGCAAATCTTCTTATATTTGTATTTATTAATTTTAATTTTAGATTTTTAGCAATATTTTTACTTAGTTTTAAATTGCTTGTTCCAGATAAAATTTTCATGAAATGTATTTACTTATACCTTATTTCTACAACTTTTCAAATTAATAAAGTTTATACATACCTATTGTAGATATACATCTACCATAATCTTTATGTTGTAATTTGCTTGATCTTCTATAGCTAAAAAAATTGCTTTTTTCAGCATAAGTATCTCGATTAACATGATCAACTTTAATTTTATATTTTAGAAGTTTATCTTTCACAAATCCTCTTAGATTAAATAATTTTTTTTTTTTATTTTTTTTTATAAAATATTTTTTATTTAGATATGATTTTTTTATAAATTTTTGGTAGAAAGCAAAATCAACCTCATAGTTCTTTTTACCGATGCATGGACCGATGCATGCGAATATTTTATTTTTATAATTAATTTTTTTTATTTCAATAATTGTCTTTTTGATGATACCCGACAAAGCACCTTTCCATCCCGCATGTATACAACCAATGATTTCGTTTTTTGCATCATATAAAATAATAGGGACGCAATCTGCCGTTAATACACTAAGTGCAACACCTTTCATATTTGTAATCATGGCGTCGGCAACAATTTTTTTCTTAAAATTATTTTTTTTAATTACTATAACTTTATTGCTGTGAGTTTGATGCATCAAAATTAATTTGCCTCTTTTAACTCCCATTTTGTTTGCAACAAAACCTAAGTTTCTTATAACATTTTTTTTATTGTCCATGGACCCTCTGCCACAATTTAAGCTTTTGTAAATACCTTTGGAAAAACCATTCTTTTTTGAAAAAAAACAATGATTTATTTTTTTTTGTTTTTTTAAATTTTTTGAATAAAACATTATTTAAATCCAGCAAAATTATTATTATTTAAATTATATGCCAAAATTACTTTAAATAAATTACCCATAGAAGCCGGATTTAATAATCTTTTAAGTCTTGAATAAAGATTTGATTGCTCTCTAAATTTCATTTTTTTTGCAATAATTTCGGCTCTTTCCAAGATACCCATATTTTCTAAAAATTCCTTTTGTGTAATAATATCTTTAATTTTTAAATCATTCTTTTGAAAAAACTCTTTAAGAAGAGAAAAATTAACATGAGATGTTATGTCTGCTTTTCCTAGATTTTCAAGTAAACCATTTTTTTTATGCATCATCACTGATTGCAATGTGTTTTGATTGTTAGGTTTCAAGTATCCATAATCTATCATTAACATGCACCCATTTAATTTTGAAATTTTTTTAGTAATTTTTTTCATCTCTTTTAATCCTAATGCTGGCAACTCAATAAATCTTAAATTTTTAAATGATTTGTAAGAATCAATAATTTTTATATTTGAGTTAGTAGCTTTCTTGAAAACTTCTTTGATTTTGTAATTTTGATCTAAAGTATAATTTTTTTCGAATAGGAACTTTTTCTTTTTTATGAATTGTTTAATTGGAATTGCATCAAAAAACTCGTTACCAAAAAAAATGACTGGACCTTTTTTAATTTCATCAAAATTATTTATCCATTTTACACTTTTATCTAAAATATTTTTTTTTTGTATCCTTTTTAAAAACTTACTCTCCTCATATAAAAATATTTTTTTTGAAGAATTAAATTTAGGGAAATTCTTAAATGAATTTAAAAGAATTTTTGTTAAACTTCCATCTCCCGGACCAAGTTCAATAATATTAAAATATTTTGGTTTTCCAAATAATTCCCAAGTGGCAATAAGCCAAATAGCAATCATCTCTGAAAATAAAATGGAAATTTTTGGCGATGTTATGAAATCACCTTTATCACCAAATGGAAATTTGGAATTATAATATCCAAATTTATTATCATAAAGTACATTACTAAAAAATTTATCAATAGGAAGAATTTTAGTTTTTTTAAAAAATTTTAAATTAGATTTCATTTTTTTTGATATTACGTAATAGAACTATTCCAATTACAATCATTAAAAGACTTAATAATGTACCCATACTTATTAGACCTAATAAATAACCTATGTGAGAATCTGGCTCTCTAAAAAATTCTGATAAAACTCTAAAAATTCCATAGTAAATTAAAAAAAAACAAGAACAAATCCCCATTTTATACCTACGTAGAAAAATTATTTTATTTATTAAAAAAAACAAAACCAATCCTTCAAAAAAAGCTTCATATAATTGAGAAGGGTGTCTTGGCAACATATCTACAGCTGGAAAAATAACACTCCACGATACAGAAGTTACTTTACCCACAAGTTCACCATTAATGAAATTAGCTATACGACCTAAAAAAATTCCAATGGGAGAGACACAAGCTACAACGTCCAATAAAAAGAATGTAGGAATATCTCTCTTTTTTGAAAAAATATAAGTACCGATTACGATTCCTATTAAAGCACCATGAAACGACATGCCGCCCTCCCAAACTTTAATTATATCAAATGGATTTAAAAGGTAATATTCAAAATTATAAAAAATTACATACCCAACTCTCCCACCAAGAAGTATGGATATAATTAAATAAGTGATCAAATCGTCAAAATCTTTTAAATTAAAGTTTAGATTTATATTTTCTAAAATATATTTAATTATTTTCTTCCCTAACCACCAACCAATTAAAATTCCGAATATGTAAGCTAATGAATACCACCTGATTGCAATAAACCCAAAATCTATCAATATTGGGTTTAAATTGTGGGTGTACATGATACCTTATATCATATTTGAAATTAAGATTACCATCAAATAAGATAAGTTATGAATAATTCCGAAAAAATTTTAAAATCTCTATCAAGTTTAATCGAAAATGGCATTTTGACATCTAAAGACATAAAAAAAGAAATATCTACAGATCTAAAATTTCAAAAGGATAAACTAATTAGTAAACTTGATCTAGTGACTAGAGAAGAATTTGAGATCCTAAAAAAAATAGTCCAAAAACAAGATACAATTATAAAAAAAATAATAAAAAAAAAAAAGACTACAAAGGCAAGGAGATCTTGACAAGCAACCCATTGTACTTACTTTTACCTAGTTGAACGTTTCCACCATGAGAGTTAATAATGTCTTCCACAATTGCCAATCCTAATCCAACACCTGATTGGTTCAAACTTCTGCTTTGGTCTAATCTAAAAAATGGCTTAAAAACGTTTTTGTATTGATCTTCAGGTATACCCGGGCCATTATCTTCAATCATTATTATTACTTTTTTATTTCCTTTTTGAACGTTGATAAATACATCTTTGCCATAAGTTAATGCATTTTGTATTATATTTTCAAAAGATCTTTTAAGTGCTGTAGGTCGACCTTTCATTTCTACATGTACATTATTATCATTATATGAAATGTTGGCATTATCGAATTCTTTTTTAATTAGATTAAAAAGTTTATTTAAATTTACTGAAGCTGTACTTTCCTGAGATTGGGTTTTGGCAAATTGTAAATAGTCATTTAGCATTTTTTCCATTTCATCAATATCTTTGGACATTTTTTCCGATACATCTTTTTGTTTTAACATTGCAAGTTGTAATTTTAAGCGAGTTAGAGGGGTCCTCAAATCATGACTTATACCTGAAAGCATTTCTGCTCTTTGATTGAGGTGACGATTAATTCTCTTTGCCATTCTATCAAATTCAAAAGCGGCTTTTCTAATTTCCTGTGAACCTGAAGCTCTGAAGTCATTAACGTAATCCCCTTTACCAAATTTTTCAGCAGCTTTTGCTAATTTTACTAATGGTTTAGTTTGATTTTTTAAAAATATTAGGGCAATAATAATTAAAACAATTGATGGAAGCGTAGTCCATAATACAAACAATCTAACGGATGAAGTTGACACCATTTCTTTAGGCACTAAAAACTCAATTACTTCACCACCTGAACGTATTTTTATTTCAACTGCATTCTTAAATTTTGATGTGTTAAACCAGTAATTATTATTTCCAAAAACTGATTTTAATTCCCTTCTTAAAGATCTATCCATTGGACTAAATCTTCTCTCTCCACTAATGCCAGGAAATTTCTCTTGATTTATTCCTATTTCAAAACCAAAATTATTTTTATAGCTGTCTGTAAAAAAATCTAAATTTTTTTTATCATTTTGATATACTTCTTCAATTGTTTTTAATTGAGCAACAAGTGATCTTGTAATATTTTTATTAGCTTTAATCCAAATGCTATCATAAAAAACTATAGTTATAATTATTTGAAGAATAATTGTTGGAGCAGCTACAATAATTAAAGCTCTATAAAAAAGCCTTTTGGGTAAAATATATTTTATAAAATTATTCAATCCAGAGAACATAGCCTGAGCCCCTTATTGTTTGAAGATACTTTGGATTTCTTGGATCTTGCTCTAATTTTTGTCTTAATCTAGTTATCATTACATCAATAGATCTTTCCTGACTAATTCCAGATATTTTTCCTATCTCTTCTCTAGAATAGGTAGTCCCTGGATTGGCAAGCATTTCAATTAAAACTTTTTTTTCCGAATTATTTATTTTTTTAGATTTATTATTTATAAAAATTGTCATTTTATTTAGATCGATTTCTGCATTTCCAACATTATGTTTAGACCTTAAATCAATCTTATTATTCTTGTTAATTATATTTTTTATCCTTAATAATAATTCTTTTGGTTCAAAAGGTTTTCCAATATAATCATCTGCCCCAAGTTCTAAACCTTTAATTCTATTTTCCACTTCACCTTTTGCAGTAAGCAATATTATTGGAACTTTAATCATTTTTTTAATATCTTTTGTAAGCTCATATCCATTTTGACCTGGCATCATTACATCCAAAATTATAATATCAAATTTTACATATAATAACCTTTCTTTAGCTTGCTCTGCATTCTCAGCAGTAGAAACAATATAATTATTTTCTGATAAGTAATCTTTTAAAAGATTACGTATTCTATTGTCATCATCAACTATTAAAATATGATTTTTATTGTTTTCCATCTATTATCTTTTTTAAAACATCCTTAAATTTAATTACTGAGTCTGAGCTTGAATTTTTTAAGGCGTTAAATATTCTTTTTTTTTGAGTACCATAAACGGTTTCAAAAAAAGTTTTGCCCTCTTTATCTAAAAATAAGTTTTTTTTTCTAGTATCTGTTTCATCTTGTACTTGTTTTATCATCTTAGATTTTATTAAATCTCTAAGAACTCTATTCAAACTCTGTTTCGTTACTTTAAGTCTAAAAATTAATTCCCCTAAGTTTATACCAGGGTTTCTTTCAATAAGATTTAATGCCCTCAAGTGAGCTGGCCCAAAAAATTTTTTTGACAAAACTTCTTTAGGGTCAGAAAATGTTTCCCTATAAGCGTAATAAAGAAGTTGAATAAACTCTTTAATTTGTTCATCTTTAAGGTAAAGTAAATCTTTCATAAGGGTAAGTTATATTGACTTATCATCAAGATGAATATACTTTTTTATATATAAAAAATCTATATATTTACTTTAAATGGAAAGCATACCTTACGATAAACGTTCAGGAAAAATTTGGTTTAATGGAAAAACCGTTGAGTGGGCAGATGCAAATATTCATATTTTAAATCACGGATTACATTATGCGAGTTGTGTTTTCGAAGGTGAAAGAGTTTATGAAGGTGAAATATTTAAATTAGAAGAACATACAGAAAGACTTTTTTACTCAGCTAAAAGAATGGGAATTAAAATTCCTTACTCTCAAAACGAAATAAATGAAGCTTGTAAAAATATCGTAAATATTCAGAAAGTTCAGAATGGTTATGTAAGACCTCTAATATGGAGAGGAAGCGAGATGATGGCGATATCGGCGCAAAAAAATAAAATTCACGTTGCGATTGCAACTTGGGAGTGGGGGTCATACTTTGATCCGCAATTGAAGACTAAAGGAATTAAATTAAATATTTCAAGCTGGAGACGGCCTGCACCAAATACAATTCCTTGGGATACCAAAGCTGCAGGATTGTATATGATTTGCACTTTATCCAAACATGAGGCTGAAGCAAAAGGTTTTACAGACTCTTTGATGTTGGACCACGAAGGAAACATAGCAGAAGCGACAGGAGCTAACATTTTTTTTAAAGACAAGTCTGGAAAATTGCATACACCAATTCCAGACTCATTTTTGGACGGAATAACTAGAAGAGAAATAATTAAAATTGCTAAATCAAAAGGAATAAATATTGATGAAAGAAAAATAAAACTAGACGAAATGAAAAATTTTGTTGGTTGTTTTTTAACTGGCACTGCCGCAGAAGTAACGCCAGTGGCTCAAATATCTGAGTTCAATTTTACGGTTTGCGATTTAATTACCGATCTAATGGACTCGTACCAAACTTTGGTGAGAAAAAAAACAGCTGCTTAATTTAATCTTTACTATCTTGGTTAATTGCGTGGTCAATTCCTTTTCTTAAATAATCATAACCAGTATAAAGAGTTAAAAAAGCCGAGAGCCATAATAAAACGATTCCAATAGTTTGAGCATTATAATCCTGAAAATTAATTAATTTGTTTCCACTTTCACCAGTGAGTAGTATTGCAATAGAAATCATTTGAATAAAAGTTTTAAGTTTTGATAAACTGGTAACCTGCATTATAATTTGACCTTTAGCTAAAAATTCCCTCAAACCAGATATTAGAATTTCTCTTGTAAGTATTATTATTGCAGCTATCACTTCATAATTTTTTATAGTCTCATTCATCACCAGAAGAATTAATGCAGCAGCAACAAGAATTTTGTCTGCAATAGGATCTAAAAGCTCACCAAGTTTAGACTCTTCTTTAAACATTCTAGCCAAAAGACCATCCAGATAATCTGTAAAACTAGCAACTGCAAATAAAAAAAAAGGAATTAGATCACCAAAAAAACCTGGAATAAAAAAAGTAAAAACAAAAATAGGCACAATAATAATACGACCTATTGTCAGAATATTTGGTATTTTTAGTTTCATTTTTTATTCGTGGAAATAATTATATATTTTATTTGCGATACTGTCTTCTATTCCTTCAATAGCTTTAAGATCTTCAAGACTTGCTGACTCAACTGCTCTGGCTGAACCAAAATGATTTAATAAAGCTCTTTTTCTTTGTTTTCCAATTCCTTGGATTTGATCTAAAAGAGATTTGCTTAAGTTTTTTTTTCTTTTAGCTCTATGAGTGCTAATTGCAAATCTATGAGCTTCATCTCTTAGTCTTTGTATAAAAAATAGAAGAGGATCACTCTTATTTAAAATAAATTCTTTATTTTCATGATAAATTTTTTCCTCACCAGCATTTCTTTTTTTACCTTTAGCTACAGCTAAAATTGGTAGATCATGCAAGCCGAGCTCATTTAAAACCTCTCTACTGACTGAATATTGGCCTTTACCACCATCAATTAAAATTAAATCTGGTAAAGATAATGAACCTGATTTCTCTTTAATAGCTTTAGAAAATCTTCTAAATAAAACTTCTTTCATCATACCATAATCATCATTTTTTACTTTTTCATTTCTAATATTAAATTTCCTGTATCTTTTTTTTATAAAACCCTCATTGCTGAAGCATATTAAAGCTCCAATAGAATCTGTTCCTTGTATATGACTATTGTCATAGACTTCGATTAAATCAATATTACTATTTAAATCAAATTTAGAAGATAATTTTTCAATCAAGTTATTGTTTGTATCAGATTGTATTAATTTTTGTTTTAAAGCTTGTTTTGCATTTTTTTCAGCTAAATTAGATACACTTAATTCATTTTTAGATTTTGCTTTTTTGACTAAAATTTCCTTGCCTTCTTTTTTAGAAAATGCTTTTTCCAAAAGCTTTTTGTCATTTGCCTCATAATTTGTGATTATTAAAGATGGAACTGTTTTGTTTTCATAAAATTGAGTAATGAATGAGGATAAAATATCCTCTATTGTGTCATCTGTATCGTGCTTAGGGTAAAAAGCTTGATTGCCCCAATTTTGTTTGGATCGAAAAAAAAATACTTGAATACAAGTTTTTCCTGTTTCTTTATATATGCTTATAACATCAGCTTCATTAAGGTTAGTTTGATTAATTTTTTGTGATGTTTGAATTTGAGTTAAGGCTTTAATTCTATCACGTGAAATTGCTGCTTTTTCATAATCTAATTCTTTACTTGCCTTTTCCATTTCTTTAGAGAGATTTTTTTGAATTCTACGAGATTTACCAGATATAAATTCAATAGCGTCATTAACAGTCGTCATATAGTCTTGTTTTGAAATATGACCAACACAGGGAGCAGAACATCTTTTAATTTGATAAAGAATACAAGGTCTATCTCTATTATTAAACACTGTATCATCACAAACTCTTAAATGAAAAATTTTTTGTAAAATTTTTATTGTCCAATTTGCAGAACCAATTGATGAGAATGGACCAAAGTAATGGCCTGTCTTTGACTTTTTCCCCCTAAGCTTTGTCAGTTGTGGCCACTTATCTTTATTCCCAATATAAATGTAAGGAAAGGATTTATCGTCCCTTAAAAGAATATTAAACCTTGGTTTATGTTTCTTGATTAAATTGGCCTCTAGAAGTAGAGCCTCACTCTCGTTGTTTGTTGTTGTGGTTTCAAGCGAATGAGTTAGAGATAACATTCTTTCAGTTCTTATTGGCAAATTAGTGTCTGATACATAACTCTTTAATCGATTAGGAATGTTTTTAGCTTTACCTATGTAAAGAATCTCACCAGTAGAACTTATCATTCTATAAACTCCGGGGTTCCTTGAAATTAATGGAATTTTATCTTTTAATACTTTTTTTCCAAGTTCTAAGCTATTAATCATATTCTACTTTTTGAAAACTCAATACCAACTGACTCTGAGTTTTTAATTATATCCAATTTTTCAATTTTTAAATTTACTTTTTTCACAATCCTATTTTGAAAAATTATACTAAAAATGTTTTCAGCTAAATCTTCAAGTAGTTCATGATGTTTTTTTTTAACTTGAGCTTTTATCTTGTTAATTACTTCCTCATAATTTAAAATCGTTGAAAAGTCCTTATTATTAGGTTTTAAATTGGGATCAGTATTTATTTCGATATTAAATCTTACTTTT
>VMHT01013271.1_pt1 | contig 11386 bp, 3 predicted proteins | sample 4693611 | NCBI WGS metagenome assembly VMHT01 (sample SAMN12280063, study PRJNA550983) | marine metagenome | isolation source: seawater sampled from same location over 5 years 0.02-0.2 micron viral filtrate | place: USA: collected off the coast of southern California halfway between the port... ... | reverse complement strand
AGAGCATCAACATTCAACCGCCACCGGGGCCACTGCCTCGGCCCTCGCAGTCGGAGCCTCGGTTTTGGCGCTCACCCACTACAGCAACCGCATAAAATCGTCAAATAAAGTGCAGGGCGAAGCAGAAAAGGTCGCTGATGGAATGCCGGTCGTGGCGTTGAACGACAACGACCGGTTGGTGGTTGACGACGGTGGCGGTGTGGACCATTTGGTATGGACCAAAGAGGGTTGGACTTTGGCGAGCATCGCACCCAATCGTTGAAATGAACCGCGGAGATGGAACGGGTATGCGTTGGTCAATGGCTTGGGGCTTGGTCCTCCTTCTTCTCGCAGCGCCTTTGACCGTCCACGCCGATGTTGGTCGTGCCGCCCCGGGTTGCCTTACGCAGACGTCCGAAACGCTTCCTTCCACCCTTGACGTCGACCCCGGTACGTGCGTCATTGTGGACCTTGGGGCGCTTCAACCAGGCGATGTCTACGACCTCAGCATCATCGTGGTCGATGACGCCCTCGACGTGCTCTTCTTTGATGAGAACAGCATTCAGCCCTATGAATTGGGCCAATCTTATCGCTCGGTAATGGCTCAACCTGCCAGCACTGAATCGGCTTTGGGAGCCCTTGAATTCCATTGGAAGGTTCCCCCTTCCATCTCGGCCAAACGCTGGTACATGGTGCTGGATAACACCGCCCATGATGGCGATGCTTCTCAGGGCGATCAGGGCGGCTTGCAAAGCACGGTTTCGGCCACCGTTGAACGGTTGGATCAAGCTTACTGGACGCCCTTCCATGACCTCCTGTCCGTGGATGCGGGCGGGTATGATGTGCTCCTGTCCGGCGATGACCTTCGCTTGGACGCTGGAACAACGGTTGTCATCTCGGCTTGGGACTTAACGTTCGTTGGCGATGTCTACCTGCAAACCAGAACGATGCATGACCGTTATCTTGCCGGAAGCGTGGGCGTTCAATTCATTGATGGTGGCGCTCTTCAGTCCGTCGACGCACCGCAATCGCTGACATGGCAAGTGCCATCGGCGCTCGAAGGGCAGGAATTGTTGCTGGTGGTGGACAACACCGATACTCCACTCGGCGGCGGGAACGGGACTGAGGCGCTCCGCATCAGTGTCAGGTTAGAATTAGCACCGCCGTTGACCCCATTCGTTACGGATGAACAGATGGCCACTGTTTCCTTGGGGGATTCGCTTTCCTTGAACGCTTCCTCAACACCCAACCGTCTCGGTCAACAAGGCTCCTTTTCATGGGATTATGATGCTTCAGTGGATAGCGACAATGACGGAAACCCGACCAATGATGTTGATGCCACTGGGGTTGTTGTGACTCCTTCCTGGTCTCTTCCTGGCGAGAAAACCGTCTCTGTTGTGATGACTGCTCCCTCTGGACAACAAGCTTCCTCCACCTACACGATTACCGTCCAAGATGTCACTCCGCCCGTGGCTCGGATTCAATCCAACGGCACACTGATTGCAGGTGGGTGGCGCATTGACGTCAACAACGCCATCCAACTTTACTGCACGTCAAGCACCGACGACCATCGTGTAGACTCGTGTGATTGGACCATCGATGGCCAGGAAACAACCAACGTTTCCACGCTCACGCTCACTCCCGATGAAATTCGGTTGTATGAGGTGTCTCTCACGGTTAAGGATGCGAGTGGAAACCTTGGTTCGGTTTCTGCTCTCATAAATTCAGTTGACCCAACGGTCCCGAGGTTTGACCCCTCGGGCTTGCCTAATTTCCCAACCAAAGCCACCGAAGGTGATGTGATTTCGCTTGAAGTCGCGGTGTTTGATGACTTCGATGACAACGCCACACTTCGTGTTCATTGGGATCTTCAACCGGAGAAAGACACCGACGGAAACGGTGTGCTCACCGACGACCCAGATCGTGTGGGTTTGAACCCAACCATTACGTTTGACAGCCCCGGATCGAAGGATATCGTCGTCACGGTCTTTGACAATTCAAACAATTCCGCCAATTACGCCTTTTCCATCGACATCGCTGCTGCACCAGCCTCAACCAGTTCGCCATCCTATGTTTTCATCGCCCTCCTCATTGTGCTCGTGCTTGCAGGTGCAGGACTTGTTGGGTTCCAAACCGTCCAGCGAAACCGGGGATTCAATCTCCTCATCGGAAAGGGATTGAGCAGCGATGAAGCCCGCGCTCACATGGCGGGCGTAGCGCAACAGAGCAAGCTCGGTTTCTTTTCAAAGCCTGAGGATTATGCTGGTGTTGAGATGGGTGAAGCTGTTTCTGGGGAAGAACGCCGGGCGGCCCAAGCCAAGGCCGAAATGGAAGCCATCTATGGTTCATCAAACCAAGCGGACGTGAACGCTGGTTTTGCTCCGCCAAGCACCGTCCAAGTTTCGATGTCGCAGGCCAGCAGTCAAGCGGCCGCTGAGGCAGCCGCCATGTTCAATGATGATGACAGCTCCTATGACCAACCGATAGACGACATCGTCGAAACCATCGCAGGGGCTTCAGCCGTTGCCATTGAGATGCCTGCTGCAAGCACAACTCCAGCTTCGCTTACGACGGCTTCCTCCGGTGCAGTGGCTCTTCCATCGGATGTCCCGGCGAGTCCCGCCGTGCCCGAAGAAACCGCTGCTGTGGCGGTGCCTGTTTCGCTTCCTGAAACCGCTGCTGTGGCGGTGCCTGTTTCGCTTCCTGAAACCGTTGAAGTTGCGCAAAACCCCTCGGAACCGACTCCTCCTCTGCAGGCTCCTCCGATGCTCCCCTCCTCTCAATCGGTTCGCCATACCTGCACATCGTGCAACGCTGTGTTTGAAATCGACATACCAGCAGGGCTACAGCAAGCAATTGTCGCGTGCCCCGCTTGCGCCTCTGACCAAACCATTGATTCGAACGGTTGAACCACGGCACATGAAGCCGGGTTTGTTGAATCAATTTGGCGAATGCTTCTCAAAGGAGGAGCCCTGACGAAGCGATATGGATGAGCCCGCGCTACGCCTCTTGCGGGTTGGTCTTCCACAACCAAACCGTGGCGGGCGAATGGCGGTCTTGCTTGTCGGACTCATGCTCTTTTCCATGATGCCCCCTGTTTCAGGCGACGTGACAGTGGCCCGAGATGACTTTGGCGTCCTCGATGCATTTGCTTCTACCCTTGAAGACCGTGCAGCAGAAGACGAGTCGCTTGTTGCGCTTCAAGGAGCGCAATCCGCTTTCGCTTTGGTCGATGCCTCCAAGCGACCGGTCCAGGCTGGCGACGCTTTGGCTGACGCTGAAAACGTGTTAAATCAAGTTGAACTTCGTGACACATCACCTTTCGAAGAAGACCATCCGAGGCCGTATGAATTTCTGACCGATGTTGCTACCCACCCGGATGCATGGCCCTACAACCTCTGGCAGACGCTCTTTTCCGTAGAAAACCTCGGCATTGACAACCTGCTCGGTATCGGCATCAACACCTACGCTGTTTACGTGAATTTTTCATCTCGAAACAACGGACCATCCTACGAAGCCTGGGATCGAGGAACGTTTACTGGTGAGTTGTTGGTAGGTACCGATTTGGTCTTGTTTGAAAATTACATTGACATTGATGGGGACGGTTCCGACGACCTTTCGGTTGGTTTGACGCTTGAAGGACTGACCACCCTCGGCGAAGGCTTCGGCATTGAGACGGGGAACAATCCCATTCCCGGTGCACCTGGTGGTTTTCCTACCGAGTTATGGATACGACCAACCTTCCAGTGGGCCGTGAATGCGCTCAACATCAATGACCCACTGTGGAATGAACTTGAGCACCTTGAAGTCACCCTCATGAAAGGTCTCGCCTTTGACATCACGCTCTCAAACTCAGAATCCTACGCCATCGTGGTGGACACTCGGTTTACCCAACCCCCCTCCGAAGTGACCTTGGGCGTTGGCATTGAACGAATTTCATTCGACATCAGCAGCGCCGTCGCTTTGCCCGGAGAATTCCTTGCCTCGCTTCTGCTGGGCGCGGTGAACTCCAGCGATTTATCGCTGACCGGAATCACAGCCCCTTATGCTGTCCGTTTGAACAACCCGAATGCACCGGGGGGGACCGACCAGACCGATTGCAGTGAGACCTTGAACTATGATCCTGAAACGGACTACGATACAAACAGCAGGGATCACAAATGCGGCATTGGCATTGGCGTGGGGTATGTTCGCTTCGGAGAAGTCCAGCCCGACCAGTCAATTGACATTCTCGAATACGCCTATCTTGATGTCGGGTTTCACCCTGAGGAAGGGAACACCATCATCCCCAGCGAAATTGATTTGACACTGCGCAACGACAACCTTGGCGACAACAGTTTTGACACCATCGAGATTTACTCGGACGTCGGAACAGATGTCTACATTCACTACTTCGAGGACAGGTCGAACGTTCCCGAAGGGGACGACCCGTTTGGAAACATCACCGACTCACGCTTGTGGATTCGAGGCCTGCCTTCGGGGAGCCTCCACCCGGATGAAATTGCCGCCATCTTCACCACCATGGGTGAAGCGCCGGGTTCGGTAAATTTGCCCGGAGAAATACCGGACCGGCTTTCGTTGATGATCGCCATCAAGAATTTCTCGGCCGATAACAGCAACAACGTCAACGACCCCACTCTTCCACTCAATCCCGCTGAACCGCCCAACACCATGCTGTTGATTGCGGGAACATCGTCAATAAAGGAGTTCAATTATGCTTCAACCTTCAAACGAGGAGGCTATTCCGGTGATAGTTCTTCCATGGTCGTACAAATCGAAGACCTTCCCCGCGTCATCGTCATCCAAGGCAGTTTCTTGCTCAGTTCAACCGGCGTAAATCGGGTAAATTTCGATAACCCCAACCTCAACACCATCGCTCAATTCTTTGACAACGCATTGCTTACGGTGGTGGAAATTGTTCTTGACATTGGGTCCATTCTCAACGGCTTACCCACCGCTGTCGTCGGAACGGCGGGCTCCACCGGTGGCGTGATTGACATCCAGTGTTTCAACCAAGTCAAGAAGAGTCTACCGACCAGCAATCGCGAATCAATGGAGATTGGTCACATGCAATTTGCCCTTGCCAGCAGCCCGCAACCGTGGCTGCCAGACATGGACCACATTTTGCTCTCAGAAGATACGGACAGCGCCATCGTCGACGGGCGCCTCGGCCCGGTTGACCCCTTGGTTCCTGTTGCCATGAGCATGCGAATCGGCGGCATATCGGAGGTGCGCCACGCTTTCGACCCGATCAACGAAATTCGAGACATGCAACTGGATGGCTCGGCAAGCGGCTCGTTGTTAATCGGCCACATCAAGCACCAAAGTGGCGATATGTCCAGTGCCATCAAGCAGTCTGCTATGGTTTCCAATCGCCCAGCGCAATTCAACATCCTGCAGCAAGCCGAATCCCTCCAATATCAGGCGAGTGAGCCCATTGGGACCATCACCTACGGCGGCCAATCAGGAGAACAACGCAACGCAATCCGGCTCTCTGGTCTTCCATCCGAGTTTACGCTTGTGTTGGGCGACACGGTGGGTTATGTGGCTGATGGACCGATGGAGAGCATTCAGGTTCAGATGACGAATGCGAGCACGCCTTTGACGATGGACGGCGACCACGTTCGATTTTGGGTGGACGAAGACACCGCAGAAGCGAGCCTCAGCATGAAACTTTCAGACATCACGTCCATCGAACGGCTTAGCCCGCTCATCCCCGGCTCCACTGGTCCGGAAGGCAACTCTGAGGTTCGATTGGTGCGCAGTTCATCTTCTCCGTTCAGCGTCTCATTCGAAGACGCCTCGACCCATTCAAACCGTTTCCTTGGCTTGAACGGACAGGTTTACTTCGACCCTCTTCCGGCGAATATCTCGCTCACGTTGCCATCCGATGTGGATTCAGAAGGGCTCGAACTTCCAACGTTCGGGGAAGAAGAAGGCATCGAAGCCCTCTCGTTTTTCCTTGGTGATCTCGTTGACTTTGGTAGCGTTGTGAACGATTTCGTCCATGCACTGACCGTGAACGTCGGTGGAGATATAGGTGAGAGCGAAAACATGAGCCTGGGTCTGGATTTGTTCACTGGCGAAGCGTTCAACATGACCGTTGACCTCAAGAAAGGGTCCAACCTTGAATCTGAACCCGATTGGATGCACGGTCTCGGGGTGGAAGCGCTTGAACAAACTCGGCTTGAAGCGAACTTATCTCGCTTGCCAACCTTCACCGCCACCACCCGTGGGCCAATGGAGGAAATCCTCCATGATGGCCGAATCGATGCCACCGAACGGACTCAAGCATTGACCATCCTCAAGTCGATCAACATCACTTCAGCGGAAGCCTTGGTGGACGCACTGGAAGACGGCCGGGTCAGCGATAACGAGATGGCCGAGGTAAACCTTAGCCAACTCGCCGATGAGGGATTGACTTTGCAAGATATGAGGGCTTGGCATCTTCGAGCGTGGATGCCCTCTCTACCAGCTGGGAAAATCGAAGTGGTGTACGATTTCAGAATGCTTGCTGGCGTACCCACCTATGAAATCGACCTCAAGATGTCTCAATGGCAACCGATGTACCCACAATTAACCATCATCGCTAACGGGTTGGACGGTCAAGACGTGGAACTCTTCATGGATGGCCTCGACACCACCATGCCACGAAACGTCGAAGTCAACGCCCTTTTCTCAACCCAAGAAAACCTGACCGTTCCGAGGGTTGCTGTGGATATGTTCTACGATGCCGGCGTCCGACTCAAATCGGCGCATGCTATTCTCATTGACCACAACGCACTCACCCGGGTTGAGGCGCTGGTGGTGGGTATTCCACAGTCCACGGATGTTTCGGCCGTCATTGGAGATGTGCTGATCCTTGACCTCGTCGTGCCCGAAATTTATCGAATCAACGGCCATTCTGCCGATTCCTTGATGCTCAAACAATTGCGCTACATCGACGGGTTTTGGTACCCTTCCACAGCCTTCATGCGAGACTTGCCCGGCGAGATGCACCTTGCCACCGAACCAGACACTCGGTTTGACATCCGAAAGCAAACGTCCTTCCAAGGCATGCGAACGCTCGATTATTCGTCAAACACGAACGACATGGACCTCTACTTAGAGGCCAGTGGGCGGGCCATTGAAGCCAAAGGAGACGTGCTGATGCTCGCCGAAGACTTGCCGACCCGCTTCGTCTTGGAATTAACCGAGGATTTCGGCATGCGCGTTGAATCGTCAGGTTCGGGTGTCAAGAAAGTGTACGTACGCCAAACCGACGTTCCTGCCATGCCAGGCGTGACCATTGAACGGGTGGAAGTGGTTGGTCAAAATCTCAAGGGAGCAACCATCCATATCCACACGTTGCCAGGCGAGTATCCCGTCATCGTCATCGATGACATCACCGACGGTCGCTTGGTCGCCACGGCTGAAGCCTATGTGCAACCAGGGGTCATCGAGCCGTGGCTGAGTCCGATTTTCGGAAACTTCGAAATGGAGGGCAGAGCCGTTCTTTTGGATGCTCAATTCACGGGTATTGTGCCCACTGCATCCTCGGTTGGTGTCAACGGAATTGTCACCGATCTTTCTCTTGTGGGATCGCTCTCGGGCGAGTTTGTTGAAACTCGCCACATCATGGTGATCGACCCCATCAGTTCTGCGCTTGCCAGCGGTTTGGCCATGATTTTCGGGTGATGGATGATGTCTGAACCAACGGCCGATGAATTGCGACAGGGCGGTTCCCCCATGGAGGGGCAAGAGTTCGAAGACTGGGAGGCTGAACAAGAGGCTGCAAAGTTACTGACGGCTCTCAAGCGGGAGGTCACACCGGCGAGGGTGGCGATGGCTGGGGCGGTGTTGTTCATGCTCATTACGTTGGCTTTGAGCGGCTGGTATTGGCTTCTTCCAAGGGATGCGGTCACCGTTGAAACCCATTACATGCAACGGGGCGGGCATCTGATGATGACCGAACTGCACAACGACGGTAGCCGGGACATCACCGATGTGGTCTTGGAAATCGAGTTCCAAACGGCAGATGGCGAATTCATTGAGGGCATGTCCCTTGAACTCGATGTTTTGGAAGGCCACGCTTCAATTTCTGGCGATGATTTGGAAATGATGGTCATCGGCCATACAGTGTGGGACGATTACAACATCGTCATTGAACTTGAGTACCGAGATTACACCGGTCAACTGCGACAAAGCGATGCCTTCGTTCATGAAGTGGGCGAATGGTCTCAAGAAATTTTCATCGATAAAGCTGAGCGGCATATCTGGCCATTGGATTGAGTCTTGTTTAGACAAGCAGACCGAACGGATAAAGGACAGGAGCAAGAGGCCATTCTATGGCTGGAGTTTCCAACCGCCTCTCCGCAGGTGTGTTCGTTTTCCTCCTCCTGTTCTCAACCTCGAGTTCCCTGCTTACTCCGCAAGGGGCTGGGGAGAACGAAGCGTCGACCTTCAACCCCGATTGGGTTCGCTTCGAGGTCAGCGATGATGTCTACCGAGATGCCATTGGCGTGATGGATGAACGTTTGACGGGCGAATCCCGCGACCCCCTCGCCATTACACCCCTCGGAACGTTTGACATGACTGGTCTCATCTTGGAAAGACCAGTGCCAGAATCGTTTTTGGAACCACGGTTCGACGTACTCATGCTCATCGTCTCAAACGACATGCGCTTCCACGATGTACGGCTGGAGCTTGAACAGGTCCCAGGTCTGGCGGTTCGAGAATTCATCTCCCCTTCAGGTCTAATGGTTCAAGGCACCCCTGAGGCCCTTCAAGAGGCGGAACTTCACGATGCTGTTCTCATCAGCCATGCCGTGCCAATTGGGATGTTTCTTCATGCAGACTTGATGGACCTCGTTTTGTTGAATGAGGGCGAATCTGCAATGGGTGACCTCTTGCTTCGTCTCGACGGTTGGCGGGACGCTGCAGGCCCTCTTGATGCCGTCTCACTGACCGACCGCTCGGGCTTTACTTTGGAACAGGATCTCGGCGAAGTCGCAAGGCAGACGTTTGTTGATTCCAAGGCATGGGATGTTGGACGCTATGAGGGGAAACTTGCCTCAGAAGACCTCCCCTCCTTGCTCTTGCAACCATCCGTTATGCAACTGCGCCCTGACCCTGCCTTTGCTGCGTTCAACGATCAGTCTCGTGGCCACATGAAAGCGAGCACGATGACGACGTACTTCACCACCGATTTGGACGGCTCCGGTCAGATTGTGGCCGTGGCCGATTCGGGGCTCGATGAGGACCATGGGGACTTTGGAACTCGCGTGGTGGGCAACTACGACGTCATCGGCGATGGCTCAACCGCCGACAAGCACTCCGGCCATGGCACCCACGTCGCTTGCACCGTTTTGGGCGACGGTTTCCGCGGTGGATATGGAGGAGTTGCCCAAGCGGCTGACCTCTACTTCCAAGCCATGGAAAACGACAACACAGGAAATTTCCAATCACCATCCCTCAATAATTTGCTCAACACCGCCTACAATGCCGGTGCTCGAACCCACACCAACTCATGGGGCTCTTCGTCCGCCAGTGAACAATCAAAATACAATTCTGAGACAGAGGACGTTGACGATCGAGCAAATTACTACGACCGGTATTACAACGGGCGCGAAGGCATGACAATTTTGTTTGCAGCCGGCAACGACGGTCCCGATTCAGGAACCGTCTCTCCACCGGCCACCGCCAAGAACGTGATTTCTGTTGGCAACCACAAAAACCGGTACAGCGGTTCGCCGGACAGCATGTGGAGCGGTTCCTCGAGAGGGCCAACCGATGACGGGCGCATCAAACCGGATTTGGTCGCTCCGGGCGCCTATGTTCGCTCCTGCCGAGCACAGGAAGCCACTGACACCGGTGGAAACACATGGATCAGTTCCCATTACCTCGAATACACGGGAACCTCAATGGCCACACCCAACGCAGCCGGGGCTGCCGTCATGGTCCGCGAGTACCTCGAAGAAATCGCCCAGCGACCATCTCCCCAAGGGGCCTTGGTCAAGGCACTGCTTGTGCTTGGAGCCCAAGACATCGGCTCCCGCGACATTCCAAACGATGACGAGGGATGGGGGCGTATCAATCTCCGAAACAGTTTGGCTCCACCCGGCGGACAGGGTATTTGGGTGGATGATCGCTCGGTCATGTCTGGCACCGGCAACAGTAAATCGTATTCGTTCAATGTCTCCCAGTCATCGGGGTTGTTCAAAGCCGTCTTGGCGTGGTCGGATGAGCGTGGTTCACGTTTCTCCTCTTCTCAACTCGTCAACGACTTGGACCTGGAAATTACTTCGCCTGACGGGACGGTCTACCTTGGCAATGATTTTTCCAACGGGCGTTCGGTTACCGGGGGAACACGGGACAGCGTCAACAACTTGGAAGTCGTTTTGATCGACAACGCCGCGATGGGGACATGGACGCTGAAGGTGAAAGATGCACAGCACAGCGGTGGGAAAACACAACCCTATTCTGTGGCCGTTCTAGGCCATGGCGTCAACGATTTACGGCCCGACCCGAAGGTGGTTCCCGAAGACTTTGAGATGGACGTGGCCATTCCTCAAGTGGACGATCCGGTCCAACTGACCACCTCGTTCTTCAATTTTGGAAACGCTAAGGCCAATACCTTCCCCATCGCTTTCGTAGTTGACGGAACGGAACTGTCACGCAGAAACATCGAACTCGGTGCCGGGTCCAGCAAGGTCCTTGTGTGGCCATGGACGCCTCAAACAGCCGGGTCCACGACCCTTTCATTCATCATCGACCCAGACGATACAATGGAAGAAATTCGTGAAGACAACAACCGTTTGGACGTTCAGGTCAACGTGACCGCCCCGGGTGTGAAATTAGAGACTTCTACACCGGTTCAACTACTCAACTCGAGCAGCATCACGACCACCTCATGGAACATTTCGCTCACCAACACGGCACTGATTCCGACCAACGCCTCGATGCAAACCAATCCTGCCGTCCATGTTGAAACAGGTCAAACCATGCCGTGGTACGTCGGTAGCACCGAATCAAATTTCTCCATGGAAGGTCAAGCCTCAGAATCCATCTTCGTCACGCTCGTTCACCCTGCACCACCCGCTCCTGGGACGTACCGCATTGACCTGTTAGCGTTGGACGTCGACAACAGCGTTGATTATCCTCTGAGCATTGACCTGGTCGTCCCCGACCTGCCTGAAGCGGGCTTGGAATTTGACTACCAAGTCGTTCCCGTTCACCCTTCAGACCCCACCAACATCTCGGTGCGATTCCTCAACAACGGAAACGCTCCCATCGGGTACGATCTGTTCCTTGAGGCTCCCGCAGGCTGGCAAGCCGGGTTTACCAACCTTGGAAGCGAAGCCGGGGCTTCATCCGGTTCAACGGGTCTCATCAACAGCGAATCCTTCAGAGCGGTTGGACTGATGTT
>VMHT01192942.1_pt1 | contig 11387 bp, 7 predicted proteins | sample 4693611 | NCBI WGS metagenome assembly VMHT01 (sample SAMN12280063, study PRJNA550983) | marine metagenome | isolation source: seawater sampled from same location over 5 years 0.02-0.2 micron viral filtrate | place: USA: collected off the coast of southern California halfway between the port... ... | reverse complement strand
ATTTTGGGCCGTTCAAGGAATGGCGGCAGAGCTATCGACCGGTGTTTTCTTGATGTGGACCATCAGAAAATCCAAACAGTCAGTTTCCATGTTGGTGTTAAAAAATCAAGCGGTTTTTAAAAAAAAAGCTAAAGGATTGGTTAAGTTTCACTGTACCCAGGGAGCTGAAGCGGTCGATGCTGTAAACGAAGCCATTGAAAGTGGCGAACCGATCACGGTCAAATTAAAATCAGTGGGAACCGATGCAGCGGGAGACATCGTCTCCGAATTTGAATTTCAATGGTCTTTAAAAAAGAAATCGAAATGAATCATGATTTTTACAAGTCTCTAAACCTACCTCTTATTGCCGCTCCTATGTTTCTCATTTCAGGGCCTAAACTGGTGATCGAGTGTTGTATAAACGGAATTGTGGGTACTTTTCCTGCCCTAAACCAAAGAACCTCTGAAGGTTTTGAACAATGGGTCATACAAATCAAGGAGGCTCTTGCTGCTTTTGAAAAAGAAACCGGAAAAAAAGCGGCTCCTTTTGGGGTCAATTTGATCGTACACCCCACCAATATCAGGGTGAAGGCAGACCTGGACATTTGTGTAAAACACAAAGTTCCGCTGGTCATCACCTCTTTGGGTGCCATAGCCGATCTGGTCAATGTAGTCCACGGATACGGAGGCCTGGTCTATCACGATATCATCAAAAAAAGACATGCCGAAAAAGCGGCCCAGGCCGGGGTTGACGGATTGATTTTGGTTGCCGCGGGAGCCGGGGGCCATGCCGGTACCCTGCATCCTATCCCCCTAATCAATGAAGTAAAAAAGGTTTTTGACAAAAAAATAGTCCTATCCGGTTGCCTGACCTCAGGCAATGACATTGCAAGCGCACTCCAAATGGGAGCTGATATGGCTTATATGGGTACCCGGTTTATCAATGTAGAAGAAAGTATGGCCGATGAAGCTTATAAAAAAATGATCATAGACAGCGGAGCTGACGACATCGTATACACAGCTGCCGTTTCCGGCGTTAATGCCAGTTTTTTACGCCCCAGTTTAGAGGCCATGGGCATCACTGAAAAGCGCTGGAAAGAGACTAAAAAAATTGATTTTGGTACAGAATCTGATGCCTTGAGTGAAGAAGCAAAAGCCTGGAAAACCATTTGGTCTGCCGGTCAAGGGGTGACGACCATCAATGATACCCTCAGTATTTCAAGTTTGGTCGGGAAATTAAAATCTGAATTTTTAGATGCGATGCATCGTCAACATGAATTGTTGAAACACTATCAATGACCAATTCTTATAGGTCTTGTGTAAGCGATCTTACAATTTTATTTTCTGCCATAAAGGTTTTAAAAATTACCTTTAGCGCCGTGTATAATGGAATGGCAACGATCATACCCGTAGTGCCCATCAGAGTTCCTCCGGCGAGGATCACGATAAAAATCTCCAACGGGTGAGATTTAACACTGTTGGAAAAAATAAAAGGCTGACTTAAAAAATTATCGATCAATTGTCCGATAAAGAAACCGATCATTACGTAGATGGTCTTGGGCAAGATCACAGCACTAAAATCAGCTTCCACATTGCTGGTCATGGTCAGAAACATCATCAAAACCGCACCAATAAGAGGGCCTATATAAGGGATAAGATTGAGCAAGGAACACAAAAACGCAATAACGATCGCATTTTTGATCCCGAAGATCAGCAAGACAATACTGTATATGACCATCAGTATACTGATTTGCAGTAACAGCCCCAAAAAATAACGGGAGAGTAAATTTTTAATTTTTTCGAAAGACTTTTTCAATCGTCCCTCACTTTTGTCACTGACAAAAACCAAAATAGCATTTTCTAAAATATGGCTGTCTTTCAATAAAAAGAACGAGATAAAACTAACCGAAAACAGGCCAACGGTAAAACTGCCCAGTATGCTTAACAGATGATTCAAAAATTCGGGAATAGCACCCAGGTTTTCAATGTTGATGATGTTTTTTAGCGATGAGTACTGTTCTATGTTTGTGGGATCGAATTTGAAAAACAAACTGATTTCATTTATCAATTTTTCCAGTTTGTACTCCAATTCATCTACATTGAGCAATGATAAGTTTTCGCCTTGTTGGATCACCAGTGGAATGAATAGGGAGATGATCCCGAAAAGAACGCCTACCAATACCAAAAGGGAAACACTAGCGGCCAGTAAATTGTTAAACTTGAGTTTGTTTTTAAGGAACAATACTATGGGACGGCCGATCAAGGAGATGATGGCAGCAACGATGAGATATATCAGCAAAACCTTTAATTCCATCAGTAGAAATATTCCCAATGAAATCAATCCCAGCTTGAGAATTGCATTGATAATGCCCTGGGAAATATTTTTAGCTTCCATTTGCTAAAGATATGCAAAAATTAAGCTTGATTTTATTTTTAAAATTTCATCAGGAGTACTCAATTTTAGCATCCGTTTATAACAACTGCTTATGCACAAAAAAACAATAAAAAAAAACAATCTACTTTCCCAAACAGGAAACTATTTTATTTTGTTAAAGAACTTTTTAAGATGGACACTCGTCACAGACCTGCCGGCAGGTCTGCGAACTCCTTGCAAAACTTTTTGAGCTTTGTGGTTAAAAAAGAAATTTAGAATCCAAAACCAGTGCTAACCACAAAGAACACAATCATTTTTACAAAGCACACAAAAAGAAAAATACACTTTCCCCACACGAAAGATTGACTTCGTCGAATCTTCGGTTTCGTGCGCCTGTCTGTGGCAGACAGGGTGTGGCGATAGCGGGTTTATTTATAAGGATTGCGTTTTTGAAATTTCACGAAGAATAGCTACTTGGCTACAGGCCACGATCCCTGCTGTTTCGGTTCTCAGTCTTTGTGAACTTAATGTAATTGCCTCAAAAGAATGATTTTGAGCGGTTTTGATCTCACGCTCGGAAAAATCACCCTCCGGGCCGATCATGATTAATACTTCATTGTTTAAATCTCCCATTTGGTTTAAGGGAGCCTTGTTTCCGGCTTGACAATGGGCAAAAAACTTGGTTTGCGAATGCTCCAATTTTATAAATTCTTCAAATGAAATCATGGGATTAAGTTTTGGTAAGAAATACTGAGCAGATTGCTTGAGTGCTCCTACCAAAATTTTTTTCATCCTTTCGAGTTTGATGGTTTTTCTTTCGGAGTGGTCACACATTATGGGAGTAATTTCGGTGATGCCAATTTCTGTGACTTTTTCCAAAAACCATTCCAAACGAACGTTGCTTTTGGTCGGAGCAATGGCAATGTGTAGGGGTAGGATTTTATTTTGATGTAAAGAGGCATGTGTTTTTTTAGCAGCTGCTTTTCGGCTGTCTGTACTGATGATCTGTCCACTCCATTCCAATCCCTGGCCATTGGTCACGCGAATGGATTCGCCTACTTTTTTTCGCAATACCTTGGTAAGGTGTCGGCTTTCCTCCGGACTGAAGGTCAGTGATTCGTCATGGGCAAGCAGATTTTTATTGTAGAATAATTCCATGATCACAGAGATAATCTTGCACTGACGGATTGGTTCATTGTACCCCATTGTTGGCTCAAGAGTTTTTGATGGCCTACGATCCCTATCATGGCGGCATTGTCTGTAGTATATTGGAAGGGAGGCAGAAAAACTTCCCATTTATCTTTATTGGCTTTTTCTTCTAATCTCTTTCTGATCTCGGAGTTGGCGGCAACCCCGCCACCGATAACAACCCTGTTGAGATCGTATTTTTCCTTGGCGATGATTATTTTGTTCATGATTACTGTCACCAATGTTTTTTGAATGGAGGCACAGAGGTCGTTGAGATTTTCTTCAATAAAGTTGGGGTTTTTAGCTTGGTTTTGATGGACCAAATTGATAAAAGCGGTTTTCAATCCACTGTATGAAACGTCCAGACCCTCTACTTTGGGGATCGGAAAGTCAAAGGCCTCAGGCTTGCCCTCTTTTGCCAATCGGTCAATTTCGGGGCCTGCAGGATAATTCAACCCCATGATCTTACCACATTTGTCAAAGGCTTCTCCTATGGCATCGTCAAGGGTTTTCCCAATTTCCTTCATCTCAAAATGACTTTTAACCAGAACCAATTGGGTATGCCCACCGGATAAGGTTACCCCCAGAAATGGAAATTCGGGAGCGGGCTGATCTTCGTTTTTGATGAAGTGGCAAAGCAGGTGAGCCTGCATATGATTGACCTCGATCAGCGGGATGTTCAGACTTAAGGCAAGCGATTTGGCAAAGGCACTACCTACTAATAAGGATCCTAATAAACCGGGACCTCTGGTGTAGGCAATTGCAGAAAGCTCTTTTTTGTCGATATTTGCAATGGAAAGAGCTTGTTGTACAACGGGAACGATGTTGGCCTGATGGGCCCTTGAGGCCAATTCAGGTACCACTCCGCCATAGGACTGATGTATTTTTTGGTTGGCTATGCAATTCGAAAGTACCACATTGTCCTTAAGAACGGCTGCAGCAGTATCGTCGCATGAGGATTCTATTGCCAGAATATAGCTTGTTTTTTTCAAATATTTAAATTTAGGTTAAATAGCTGATATTTAGTCATTTCTTATTGTTAAGAAATTTATTTTAGCTTTATAAAAACCCTTTAAAAGGGGGATCGTATCAATTTGCTTAACGGCAACAAAAATAAAGGATTACCATCAAAAAGTTATACAAATTTGGACCCATACTGCTGCTGATGATCGTAGTTTTATCATTGGGAACTCTTCTGGTGATCAGTATTCCTGCGGTTCAGACCCATCTGGCCAATCGATTGACCCAAAACATCAACCGAAATTTCCAGACCGATATGAAGGTTGAGGGAGTGGCAATCGGGTTTGACGGTTCCGTAAACTTGACCTCCCTTTTTATAGCAGATCATCATTCTGACACCCTATTTTACGCCAAAAATTTTAAAACAGATCTCTACAGTTTGAGCCAGTGGGTCAATGGTAATTTGTTTTTCTCAACAACCCAAATTGAAGATATTTTTTTAAAAATCACGCATTACAGAGGGGAAGAAAACAATGCTCTATTTCAGTTTACAGATAAACTTTTGGCCCATACCCAACCCCAAAGCGATAGCCCGGTTCTTGTTAAGATAGATGATTTAAACGTTTTGGACGGCCGTTTTCTGATGGTCGACAAAAACATTCCCGATGACCCTCCTGTTCAATTGGAAAAAATCAGCCTTCGAGCCCATGATTTTTTTGTGGTAAACGATGGGGTGGAAGTGGCATTGAAAAACCTGAAATTTGATTCAAGAGATCACGGCAAAGTCAATTTACACCAAACGGAGCTTTATTACAACCCCTGTGCGATCGATATCCGTTCTTTCCGATTGTCATCCGGTGAGAGTCAGGCAAAAGGTTATATCAGTATACTTCTTCCTCATGGGAGTTTTAAAGGATTTGAAGATCAGGCTTTTATTGACCTTGACCTAGAGGGGGTTTTTTCAAGGGAAGAACTCCAAAATTTTGTTGATTTACCGGAAGATTTTCGCCCCATGGAACTTAAACTTTCTGCAACAGGCAGCCCTAATGACATTGAGTTTTCAAATTTTGAAATTAATCAAGAGGCATTACAAATCAAGGCAAAGCTCGATTTTAAAGAATTCTTTTCGGTTTTACCCTCGAAGGCTTTCATCGAACTGGAGGACTTGAAAATCATCCCCTGCAAATTGACTCAAATCATCCCCTCAACCTATCATGATCAAATTCCTAAAGCTGTTCTTCAGTATAAGCCCTTTGAGGGCAGTGGAACTTTGTCTTTTGAAGAAAATCAATTGAGATCCGATTTGCAATTGATCAATGGAAATGCCTCTATTGTAAATCAAACGCTGTTTGATATCGCCGCTGATGAGGGGAAATTCAGGCTGAATCGTTTTGAGGCTATCTCAGAAATCAAACAATTAGATTTGTCGCCATGGCATCCGAGATTGGGCCGGGTAACATCACAGGTTTTGATGACCGGAAAAAGTGAAGATAAAGGAGATTTTAACCTCAATTTTGATCTCGATTTGGATAAAATTTTGGTCTATGATAATAATATCAATAATCTCAGCTTAAAGGGTGAATTGAAAGATAAAGCATTAACTGCCGACCTGACTGTGGAGGATGATTACATTACCGCCAAGTCTGCTCTTGCGTATTCTTGGGGAGAAGATCAACGTAAATATCAATTTGACCTTAATTTAGATCGGCTCAATCTTCATCTTTTGAATGATGAGTTGGGAGGGGGAAAGGCCATCTACTCAGGAGGTTTAAACCTCTTTTTGGTGGGAAACAACTTTGATGAAATTCAAGGTAATTTACTGTTTAAAAATATCCGGTTTGAAAATCAAGATCAAGCCAATTCGTTCAATGACTTTATTCTTGAAACCCACTATTCCGATCAAAAAAGAATCATCAGAACCATCAATTCCGACATCATCGATATCAATGTTGAGGGTGAATTCCAATTGAGTAAGCTGAGTTCCCTTTTTTCCAATGCCATTGCGGAAGCCTTTTCTTTTGTTAGCAAGAAAAAGATCGACAAGCCCCAAGATTTGGTTTACGATATCAGTATAGAAACTGCGCATTTGAATGCTGTTTTTCCCGATTTGGTTATTGATAAAAAAGCGGTATTCAGAGGTGTTTTGTCTACTCAGGACAATATCTCTAAAATGACCCTTAACATTCCCAGAATTTCATTTAGAGAAATCGATATAGAAAATATAGCGTTGCAATTAGACAATCAAAATCCCTTTTTCAACACTTTTGTGTCAATTGAAAAAATTAAAAGTGAATCTTATGAAATTTCAGAGTTCAATACCTTAGGGGTCAGAACAGACGATATTCTTAGCTTCAGAACAGATTTTTTAGGAGGAAAAGAACACAATGATGTTTATCAATTGAATCTCGCACTCGCTGTAGATAATTCTAAATCCATAATCTCATTAGGCCCATCAAGTATCCAATTTGGGAGTATCATTTGGAGTCTAAACCCCGGATTTGGTCAAGAATATTTGATGACCTATGATCCGTCTACTGGAATGTTTGATCTTAATTTTTTAGAAGCCCAATCGGGAGATGAACGGATTGAAATAAGAGGAAACTATCAATCTGTCGAAAATTTTGGACTTTCTCTGACCATGGATAAAGTATCCCTTCAAAATTTGGCCATATCCAGCGAAGATTTTGATTTTAAAGGGGCCACGGATTTGAATCTCAATATCCAACGCTCCCCTTCTGACAATACCCTAAAATTCAATGGATCCATTGATGATCTGATATTGAATGGCCAGGAGATGGGTTTATTTCGGTTTTTTACTTCAGGAAATACGCAATTAAACTCCTATGAAGTCAACTTGTTATTATCCCACAAAGGGGACAATACCCTGATGGCCAAGGGAAATCTTTTAGGATTTGATCAAGCCCCCAGACTAGATATAGACTTTAATTTTAATGATTTTGACCTCTCTTTTCTCACTGCGATAGGGGCGGGGGATGTTGACAATATAAGAGGAAAAGTATCGGGTGGGGTAAATCTATGGGGGCCCATTGATGCTCCGAAACACAACGGTCAATTGATCCTTAATGGTGGTGGACTTGGGGTGCCCGATATAAATACAGATTATAGTATTTCCAATGGTACAAAAGTTACTTTGGTAGATCAAAGTTTTAACTTTAACAAGACCACATTCAAAGATATTCGCTTTGGCACTCAAGGAGAATTGGAGGGACAGATAAATCATTTGAATTTTTCGGATTGGGGTTTTGATCTGAGTATTGCCTCGGAAAGAATTCTAATGCTCAATATTCCGGAGGAAGAGGAGGAAGTCTTTTTTGGTGATGGTTATTTGGGAGGAAAGGTTCACCTCTATGGGCCTTCAAAGAGTTTAACCATAGATGTTGTAGGGGCTACAGAGGCGGGAACGAGCATCAAAATCCCTTGGGCCGAGGACTATGGATTGGCAGATACCTCTTTTATGAAATTTGTCGATAAAAAAAAGATCAGTAAAAGCCAACAGCAATACATTGATGAAACCTATAGTTTTTCTGGCTTACAGATGAATTTTGAATTGGACGTCAACAACAATGCCGAGATTAAAGTAGTGATTGATAAAGAAACTGGTAGTTTTTTGAGTGGCCATGGGGCAGGAAATATTTTGATGGAAATTGACACCAATGGAAAATTCAATATGTGGGGAGATTTTATTACCTACGATGGGATCTACAATTTTAAAAATTTGAGTGTCATAGACAAAAAATTTAATTTAAAGCAAGGTGGTACCATTGTTTGGGAAGGTGACCCGCTGGGTGCCCAAATGGATTTAGAAGCGGTTTACCAAGTACCTGGTGGAGCTAATCCGGCCATATTGTTGGACAACCCCAACTTTAACCGGAAAATTCCCACCGAAGTTTTAATTAGACTTCAGGGAAACTTGCTCAAACCCGATGATCCCATTTTTGAAATTGAATTTCCCAATACCAGTGCAGTAGTTACCTCCGAAATCAATTACCGATTGGCAGATCCGCAAATCAGTCAATTACAGGCCATATCCCTTTTATCACAGGGAATTTTTATCAATGAGGTGTCTGTGAGTGTTCAAGGAATTACCAACAATTTGTATGAAAAAGCCTCTGACCTTTTCAGCAATCTAATGGGGGACGATAAGGGAAAATTACAAGTTGGACTCAACTATTTGCAAGGGGATAGAAGTAGAGTTTTGGACATCAATTCTGAGGACCGGTTGGGATTGACCCTTTCTACACAGATCACAGACAAAATACTACTCAATGGAAAAATAGGTGTCCCTGTGGGAGGAATAGAGGAAACCCTTATTGTTGGGGATTTACAGATAGATTTTATATTGAATGAGGAGGGAAGTTTGAAGGCAAAAGTTTTTAATAAAGAGAACGAATTCAGGTATATTGGTGATGAATTGGGGTACACTCAGGGAGTGGGTTTGTCTTATCAGGTTGATTTTGAAACCTTTAGAGAGCTCATTTCTAAAATTGTAAATGGGAGGCAGTTGAGCCAACCCACTCAGAACGACCCACTTGTCTCTGAACCGGCCGATGCAGGCGTAAACTTTATCAATAAAAATTAGTTAAAAAAGCTTATATCTAATGAGGTTAGTCTGGATTAATAATTAAATTTGCGATTTTTAAGGTTCATGCCAAATAAATTAAACAATATAGGTGTTTTGACTTCCGGTGGAGATTCTCCCGGAATGAATGCTGCCGTAAGAGCTGTAGTCAGGACATGTGCTTTTCACAATGTAGGTAGCTATGGGATTTATCAAGGTTATCAAGGTTTGATCGATAATAAAATGGAACCTATGAATGCCAGAAGTGTAAAAGACATCATTAACAAGGGGGGAACCATCCTCAAGTCTGCGAGGTGTCTCGAATTTAGGACTGCTGAGGGACGAAAAATCGCCTACGAAAATCTACAAAAGAACAACATTGATGGGCTGGTGGTCATTGGAGGAGACGGTTCTTTTACAGGGGCCATGATCTTTCAAAAAGAATTTTCTTTTCCGGTGATTGGCATACCCGGAACCATCGACAATGATATCCAAGGGACAAGATTCACCTTGGGATACGATACGGCTTTGAATACTGTTATTGATGCCATCGACAAAATTAGAGATACGGCAAGCTCTCATAACCGTTTGTTTTTTGTCGAAGTCATGGGAAGAGATGCAGGCCATATTGCGCTCAACGCAGGCATTGGAGCAGGGGCCGAAGAAATTCTCATTCCCGAAGAGGATATGGGCTTAGAACGTTTGTTAGAATCCCTCAAAAGAAGTGAAAAATCCGGAAAATCCTCCAGTATTGTCGTTGTGGCAGAGGGTGATAAAACCGGAAAAAATGTTTTTGAAATAGCTTCTTACATAGAGAACAATCTTCCTTATTACGAGGTAAGGGTTTCTGTATTGGGACACATGCAAAGAGGAGGAACGCCCTCTTGTTTTGACCGGGTTTTGGCTTCACGAATGGGAGTCTTTGCTGTAGAAAGCCTGCTGGAGGGAAATTCTAACAAAATGGTTGGCATCATGGACGAAAACATAACATTGACTCCCCTTGAAGATGCTATCAAAGGCAAATCTCAAATCAACAACAACCTAATCAGAGTATCAGACATACTCTCTATCTAAAAAACAAATTAAACTTAAACACAAATAAAATGGCTTTAAAAATTGGAATAAATGGATTTGGAAGAATAGGTAGGCTTGTTTTTCGTTCAGCGATGAAGCAGTCAGATGTTTCAATCGTGGCGGTCAATGACCTATTGGATGTCAATCATTTGGCATATCTTCTCAAATATGATTCGGTACATGGATCATATGACGGAGAGGTATTCGTCAAAGGAAACAGTTTGTTGGTAGATGGTCAGGAGATCCAGATCACTGCCGAACGTAACCCTGCCGATATTGGATGGGGGGGCATGGGTGTAGATATTGTAGCTGAGTGTACAGGGATTTTTACCACCTTGGAAAAGGCTCAAGCTCATATTGATGGCGGTGCCAAAAAAGTGGTTATTTCAGCACCTTCTGCCGATGCACCGATGTTTGTGATGGGGGTAAATCACCTCGAGGCTACCTCTGATCAAACCATTGTCTCCAATGCCTCTTGCACCACCAACTGTCTGGCTCCTATTTCTAAAGTGCTTAACGATAACTTCGAAATTGTTGAAGGTTTAATGACTACGGTTCACGCCACTACTGCTACTCAATTTACAGTCGATGGCCCCTCTAAAAAAGATTTTAGAGGAGGGAGAAGTGCCCTTTTGAATATTATGCCAGCCTCAACAGGTGCTGCCAAGGCGGTTACCAAAGTGATCCCTGCCCTTGTTGGAAAATTAACAGGGATGGCTTTTAGGGTACCTACAGCCAATGTTTCTGTGGTGGATTTGACGGTAAAACTCAAAAAAGAAACTTCCTATGAAGAAATAAAAGCCGTCATGAAAGCTGCCTCTGAGAATGAGATGAAAGGTATTTTGGGGTATTCCGAAGATCCTTTGGTTTCTCAGGATTTCGTTGGAGATGTCAGAACTTCTATTTTTGATGTCGATGCCGGTATGCAACTCAATCCTACCTTCTACAAAATCATCTCTTGGTATGACAATGAGTTTGGTTATTCTAACAAGTTGATCGACCTGGCCAAGCACATTCACCAATTATAATTCGTATCCAATGATTTTTATTGTTGATAGCGGCTCTACCAAGACCGATTGGATTGCCTTGGATGATTCGGGTAAAGTCCTTTTTTCCACCCAAACTTTGGGGCTCAACCCCCAAGTCCTGCCCAGTGCAATTCTCACGGAGCGAATCATCAATAATTTCGATTTGTATCAAAATAGAGAAAAAGTTTCTTGTGTTTATTTTTAT
>VMHT01053914.1_pt1 | contig 11388 bp, 8 predicted proteins | sample 4693611 | NCBI WGS metagenome assembly VMHT01 (sample SAMN12280063, study PRJNA550983) | marine metagenome | isolation source: seawater sampled from same location over 5 years 0.02-0.2 micron viral filtrate | place: USA: collected off the coast of southern California halfway between the port... ... | reverse complement strand
TGGAACGTCAACTGTATATGACCAAATCTTAGGAACTAACATCCGACGTCCATTCTTGCACGTTCGTTACCGAGCTTCACAAGCTGACGATCGTAGAATGAAAACTTGGTTGACTGGTTCTGTTGGAGGAGCATTCACATCTGATCTTGATGCAATGGAGGTAAACTTCTTGTCTGAAAGATGTTTGTGTGTACAAGCTGCTAACAACTTTGTACTTTTCAAAGCTGCTTAATAAGCGGTAAGTTACTGTAAACTTTACCCTCGTTGTATCTACGGGGGTAATTTTTACTTTTTTAAATTATTTAATTATATTATATTATGGCAACAAAAAAACAAACCGCAAAACCTGCGGCTACACAAGTAAAAGAATCACAAGAAACAGCAGTTATTGATGCTCCTGTGAAACAAGTATCTGTTACTCCTAAATGGGAGCAAAAAAACAGAACTTATATTTTAAAACATGGCAAATCGCCTTTAACACATACAATTCCATCTAAGCATACTACTAAGTATTCTTTGCTCTACTTCGATAAAGAAGAAGGTGTTCAAAAAGAACTTAGATATGCTACAAACCAATCTTCCCCGTTCAAAGCAGAACAAAAAGGAGAAGCTACTATTGGACACATTACTTTTGAAAACGGTTCACTAATGGTGCCTAAAGAAAAGCAAAACTTGCAAAAACTTTTGTCTTTATACCACCCGTTAAAAGATAAACTTTATTTTGAGTTTGACAATGTGGAAGTAGCGGAAGATGAGTTAGACACTCTGGAATTGCAAATAGAAGCTTTAAACGCAGCCAAGAGCATGGACATTGACCAAGCAGAGGCTATTATGCGTACAGAAGTAGGTTCTAAGGTATCTAAGATGAGTTCTAAAGAGCTTAAAAGAGATTTACTATTGTTCGCACGTAACAATCCTTATTTGTTCTTAGATTTAGCAAATGACGAAAACGTGGGATTACGTAATTTAGCAATCTTAGCAACCGAAAATAATATTATTACTTTGTCTCAAGATCAAAGAACATTTTCGTGGACTTCAAATGGCAGAAAGCTAATGACAGTTCCTTTTGATGAAAATCCATATTCAGCTATGGCGGCGTTCTTTAAAACGGACGAGGGGGTAGAAGTGTTTAAGTCAATAGAGAAAAAATTGAAATAACACGTAATATAAAATATAAGCCGGTCAGCAAAATTGGCCGGCTATAATATAACAATAACCCTTAAATTAATTAGTAACCTTAAACAAAAGCAAAATGGCTATAAACGTAAACGATGTTTATAAATCTGTTTTAGTAGTCCTAGAGCGGCAAAAAAGAGGTGTAATCACACCTAGCGAATTCAACAGAATCGCTGCTCAATCACAGCAGGAGATCTACAATCAGTATTTTGACGACCTGAATCAACTATTAGGTATGCCTCAAACATCTCTCGCTTATGCCGATAGAATAGCTTTATTAGACGAAAAAATATCTTTGTTTAAAAACACTTCAGATGCTATTGCTGAGTCAGGTGGTTTCTACGCTGTTCCAACTGATGTCCACGAATTGGGTTCTGTGATATATAACAACAGAGAGGTCCAAAGAATACAACAGTACGAGGTTTTTACTACAAACGCCTCGCCTTTAACCGCACCAACTGAACAGTATCCGGTGTACACTTATGAAAACAAGAAACTAAAGTTATTCCCTGATAGCTTAAGTAGCACTGTGACTATTAATTACTTGAAGTCTCCTGTTGCTCCTAAGTGGGGTTTTAGTATAGACAAAGACCTTGGACATTACACGTACAACTCTTATGCTTCTAAAGACTTTGAAATACACTCTTCTGATCAACCTTTGTTAATAGATAAAATATTAGGTTACGCAGGCGTTATGACTAAGGATCAGTTTGCTATGTCCTTAGCCAACAACAAAGAACAACAAATTAACGTTAACGACCAAAAATAATAAAAATGGCAACTATTACAGCTTCATCAAGCGCTTTTATATCTTTGAACGACGCAATAAACAATTTTATAATCTCATACACTGGGCCAGGTAAATTAATACCTGATTCTAAAAGAACAGAAGTGGTATTTCACGCTAGAAGATGCCTTCAAGAGTTTGCTTACGAAACTTTAAAAAGCCAATTTTATGTATATGGAACCAATCCTCCATTTTCGGCAGGAGAGGCAATCATCGTTGAAGTACCAAAAAACTTAGTTACTGTTTCTGAATTAAGGCTTTACCAGAGAATACAAGGGACTGAACAGCCATCTGTTGTAGTAAGAGAGGTTGACCAACGAGAAATTGGTAGCCTAGGCGGCTGGGGCACTACCGAGCATGTTTACGTTCGTGATTATGAGACTGGATATTTTTATTTTCCACAGGCTTTTTATCCTGGAGGTTGGTATATGGATTACTTGTCTAATTCTCTTACGACCAACGAAGATGCGCAAATACCTAAGTTAGCTGAAGAAGCTTTGTACGCTTGTATGGTATACGCTATTTTAGCTAACAGAGAGAATACAAATCCAAACTTGCTACAAAGATTACTAATAGAAAAAATTGACAGACTAGAAAAGTCTAAATCTAGATTAGTTTTTACTAATTTTTCTGAATAAAATAAAATAAAGATGGCTATAAACGTAGATACGGTATACAGAACTGTTTTGCTGGTTCTTAATAAGGAAAACAGAGGATATATAACACCCGACGAGTTCAACAAAACAGCTACTCAAGTACAGCTTGATATTTTCGAGCAGTATTTCGATGACTTGAATCAGCAACTACGAGTGCCTCAACAAGGTAATGTCTATGCTGACAGACAGAGAGAAATTGAAGAAAAGCTGGCTCCTTTCAAAGCGTACGGAGAATGTCTTTATCTTGCCGATGAAACTTTTGGAATACCAACATCGGACGGTAGAGGTAATACAGTTATAAACTCAGGGCTTGAACCCGTGGACACAAATGCACAAAACCAAGTAGCTTTTTACAAGTTAGGTACTGTCTTCTATGAAAATTCAGCTTCTTTAACATCAGAAATACAATTGGTGACTAGAGATGAATACAACAGTCTTAACAAATCTGATTTAACAGCCCCTTCTAAGTATTCGCCTATTTTCATGTACGAAGACTACCGTTTAACAGTAGCCCCCTCCGGTGTCAATAGCACTGGAATATCCAGCAACGTGTACGCTAGCTTTATAAGAAAACCTAGGAACGTTGTATGGGACTTTAATGTTGACAGTAGTAATAATAATTCGTATTCTTGGGATGAAAGTGGGAGTACAAACTTTGAATTGCTACAATCAGAGCAAACAGAAGTTATAATCAAAATACTACTTTATAGTGGTGTTGTTATAAAAGATTACCAAGTGGTTCAGTTGGCCGCTCAAGCAGCGCAGCAAAAAGAAATAAATCAAAAAAACTAATAAATGGGTTTAATAAAAGAAACTAATGCGCAATACTATTCAGGGCAGCAAGCTCACGTAGCTGTGAATTATGGTGTCACTGCAGAAGTTGTAAAATGGACAGGTAATACAGCTTTAAAACCTACGATTTCTGGAGTTCAAAACGCTAATTATCAAGTTACTTATCAAGGTCAAGTACTAGTAGAAAATACAGACTATACTTTAACTGATAACGTAGTGTCTATAACCAAAGACCACACCGCTGGTCAACTATTCATTATACAGTTGCTAGAAAGAGCTATTGAAAGTAACTACGGAGGATACGCTTACACAACACTAGACGATATTATAAACAACTTTATTGTCGCATACGTAGGAGATGATAAACTAGTGCCAAGCGCTAAAAGAACAGAAATAGTATTTCATGCTAAGAGAGGGTTGCAAGAGTTTAGTTACGATACATTAAAAAGTATTAAATCTCAAGAATTAACGGTGCCTAATAGTTTAAGTATAGTTATACCTCAGGACTACGTGCAACACGTTAAAATGTCATGGGTTGGAGATGATGGGGTAAAACACATTATATACCCAACTACACTGACAAGTAATCCGTCTAGTTTACCTATACAAGATACAGAAGGAATACCTTTACAAGACAGCTTTGGCGATAATATTGAGGGAGGCACTTCTACCACCGAAGAGAACTGGAGGAAAGCCAACGAAGGGGCATTGACAAATAGCTTTTTTGAAAACAATAGTGACGCTAGAATAGGCGATAGAGACAGTGCTTTTGGGCAAAGATACGGATTAAATCCATCAACAGCTCAGTCAAATGGCTGGTTTACTATTAATTCTAGAGAAGGTAAAATATCTTTTTCCGCTAACTTAGTAGATAAAATTATTATTTTAGAATACATATCGGACGGATTGGCTTATGATGCTGACACTAAAGTGCCTAAACTAGCAGAAGAAGCTATGTATGCCCACTTAAGCTACTCTTTGCTAGCTGGAAGAATTAATCAGCCTGAATATGTAGTAAGAAGATTAAAACAAGACAGAAGCGCTAAACTAAGAAACGCTAAAATCAGACTTTCCAATATAAATATTTCAGAGATTACCCAGGTTATGAGAGGTAAATCTAAATTAATAAAATAACAAATTAAATGGCTGAAATTAAAAATACTTTCCTTAAGTCTAAAATGAATAAAGATTTAGACGATAGGCTTATACCTAATGGAGAATACCAAGACGCAAGAAATATAGCTGTTGGTAAATCTGAAGACTCTGATGTAGGAGCTTTAGAAAACGTAATTGGTAACAGAAAAGCCGCTAATCTTAAACCTTATACTGACAGTTTTGATATAATAGGGTACTACGCTGATGACGCTAACAATAGGATTATTACCTTTGTAACTAATTATACAGATAACTACGTAAACGGTCACCCCACATATGCCTCAGTAGCTAACGAGGGAGTAGCAGCAGGACAAGAGCTTTTTAATTGTCATATATGCGTTTTTAATAAAAACAGTAATTCATATTCAAAAATAGTAAGCGGGGATTTTTTGAACTTTTCTAAAAGCGACAGCGTTTTAGGTATTAGTTTAATTGAAGATTTACTGTTTTTTACAGACAATAGAAATCAACCTAGGAAAATTAATATAACTAAAGCGCTTAATGATAATAGCTACTACAGTGCAGAGCATAACATATCAGTAGCTAAATATAGCCCGTTCGAGCCAATAAGTTTAATTAAGGTAGCAAAACACAAACCGAGTGCTGCAACCTCAAGTGGCAAGACTATAACTTTTGCGACGGCTAGCGAAATTTCAGACGTTGAGGTCGGAATGACAGTAATAGCTAGGTCAGCAGCGGATAACTCAGGGGTAACAGGATTAGAGGCTGACGACTTTGTTACAGTAGAATCAATTGCCGCTGAGGTGGTAACTACAACACAACAAGCAAGCTCAGACCCTTCTTTTACATTGACCGTAGACGACGAGGTAATTTTTTTAAAGTCGACCATGAGCAATGAAGAAAACAATTCTCAGTGGCCAGGAGACCCTAAGTTTATGGAGGAAAAGTTTATAAGATTTTCTTATAGATTTAAGTTTGATGACGGAGAGTACTCGCTAGCTGCTCCTTTTACTCAAATAGCCTATGTGCCTAAGCAAAAAGGTTATTTTCTTTCCGGAGACGAAGATTCTGCCTTTAGATCTACTATAGTAGACTTTATGGGTAATGAGATAAATAATGTTAAGCTAATGGTGTCTTTGCCTACAGAAGGAAGCAAAATTATTTCGGAATATAAAATAGCAGAAATAGATATACTGTACAAAGAATCAAATAGCCTTATTATAAAAGTCTTAGAAAGTATTGACGCTTCTGAAATTTCAAGCTCGTTTTCTGCAACAAATCAATACGTATACGACTACCAGTCTAGAAAGCCTTTTATAAATCTTACAGAAGCTGACGTAACAAGAGTATATGACAAAGTGCCAGTTAAAGCCTTTGCTCAAGAAACTAGCGGCAATAGAATTATGTACGGTAACTTTCATGATAAATATACTGCGCCTGCTAACATAGATTATAACGTAGGGGTTTTTAACAAAGATATTATTAATGACTATAGCTTTTTAGAGTACCCTAATCATACAGTAAAACAAAATAGAAATTATCAAGTTGGATTTGTTTTATCAGATAAATTTGGTAGACAGTCGCCTGTTATATTGTCTCCTATAGAAACCAGCGTTACCGGTAGTCTTATTGGAGGGTCTACTATTTATCATTCATACCCTTCTTCTAACCCTAATGTAAAAGACTGGTTTGGTGACCAATTACAAGTTAAGGTAAATAAAACTATAGCAAGCGGTATAAATGGAGGACAGCCTGATACGAATAAAGGAGAGCCCGGTTTGTATGCTTTGCCTATAAAAGCCGCTAGTACCGCAGAAGGATTTTCCATCGAAACCGCCTCATTTTTAGACGCGGAGCATAAACAATTTCAATTCACACAACCAACTAGTGGCCCTGACGGCACTGGTACTAACAAAAGCACAAACAGACCTGTGGCTGGTAGCTATTTAAGGGGAGCTAAAACGGATTACGTTAAAGTGACTGGAGTTTCTGGGAGCGGAGGTGGATTTATTGTTATAGCAGACGGAGCAATAAGTGACGCTTACTTAAAAAGCACATACGTCGCTGACGACACTCACGATATAAAGTTTGCTTACAAAATAAATCCGATAGGATGGTACTCTTACAAAGTTGTAGTTAAGCAATCAGAGCAGGAATACTATAATTGTTATTTACCTGGAGTACTAAATGGATACCCCACTGCTCACAGCTCAACCGGATCCCCTACTTTTCCCGCTGATGAAGACGGAAAAACAGCTCATGTTGTTTTAATAAACGACAACATAAACAAAATACCTAGAGATTTAGTGGAGGTAGGGCCTGAGCAAAAACAATATAGAAGCTCCGTAGAGCTTTTCGGAAGAGTTGAAAACTTTTATATAACAGGTACTACCCCTGTTTATACCAATAAACAATACTATCCTGGTAGAAAATTCGATTTAGTTTCTACAATAGCGCAAGCCTCTGAGCTAGCGTCTGAAAAAGGGAAAATTACAACACCTCAAAACTTTTACCAATTAGATACAGACCCTATTATAGGAAGAATATCTACTTTATCCGGCGGGTTTGGTACTTTAGCAGCCAACATGGTACCTAAACTAGCTGTTTATGAAACTAAACCCACGACTTCTTCACTTGATATATTTTGGGAAACTTCAAGTGTAGGTTTAATATCTGACCTAAACGAAGATGTTTTAACAGGCTTTACAGGAGCCGTCGGTTTAACTGAACTTAATTTTGATTACAGCGAAGCTCAAGATCCTAATGGTTCCGGAACAGTAACAGGACACGACGACTCTCCTTGGATTACAGATGCTTTTTACCCGTTAAGCCCAGAAGGAGAAGAAATGACAAGTACAGGTTATTTGTCAGCTTTAATCGGCGATATTCCTAGTTACACGGGTCCAACATTTACGGTAAGTAACGCTAACAGTGTCAATGTTACCTCTAGGTTTACTGTGTATCAAGACGTTACAGCAGGGTCTGCAGACATTGGGTCTTATCGAATTAAAATATCTCCAAATGCGGCTAGTCACTATGGTCCGGATCCTAAAGAATCTCAATTCACTTTTAGAATAAGCTTGTACGCTAACGACGGGGAATGGACTCCTGAGTTTACTTTTCAGGGCTCTATGCAAAATGAAAATGCAGCTTTGCAACAAAATGTTTTGGGATCGCCGGATATACCCTCAGGAAGTCAGTTAGAAAATATAAAGGCTCCTTCTATTCGATCCGGTTCTACAACAACATCGATACGTAGACTTAACAACGTTGCCTATTCAGTCCCGTACACTCACATGACTAACGGGGCAGTTAATAGCGAAAGATTAGAAGACGTTGGGGTTTTTATGACTTCTAAACCTGTAAAAAGATTAACTTCTGATCCTGAAAGATTTACAATAGACCATAGCACTACAGCCCTTTCTATGGCTACCCACTCTTACTCGTCTACAGTTGGAGGAGAAGAACTTTTATACGGAGGGCAACAAGTTGGACACTATGACTATACTTTTGCTGTAAAAGATGCAATGGCAAACTTAGGCAACTCTGGATACGTCAGCGTAGATGATACCGGTACAGAAACGGCGAATACTACCACGAGCACTTACAATCAAAAAATAATAGTTACTCCTGACCCTATACCTTATAATTTAAAAACAAGTTGCGTAACCAACTCAGATGACTCTTCTGATCCCGGGCAAGTTTTTGAAGTTACTGCCAATTATTCTGTGGATACTGGTGGTCCAGGAATTTCTGAAACGGAAATATACTATCAATGGTATATAGGAGGCCCTGGTACACCTAATAGGCCGTCCGACGCAGCGGACTGGACGGGTTCAATGGAGTTCGTAGAAGATGATGAAGGAAATACTGTCCCCGGAGGCGGAAGTGACGCAGGTGTATTTAGACTAGGAACTTCTCGATTTAGTACCGATAATACAGATGGAACAATGCAATTAGATTTAATGATGGAGGTTGAAAAAACTCTTGCGTCTTCTACTCTTCATAAAGGCGAAGTGCAGTGGCGTGTTTGGCGTAGAAGTAATACTACCACAAACACCGGAGCATGGGACGCTAATCCAGCAGACACTAATGCAGTACTTTTTCAAAAAGGAGCTTGGGCGACGGCGATTGCTTACGGAGGAAATACGACCGCTACAAAATATTCAAGCGTTAACAAATTACTAGCCTTTAGTAAAAAGGGAGAATACTTTATACAAGCAAAAATAATAGCGAAAGGGCACGCTAAAGTTAACGTGTGGGTAAACGTTAATGACGCTAACTACCCTACTTGTGTACCTTGCTTTGGTAAAAACCTTATAGAAGAGGCAACTGGTGATCAGGATTCCGCTTACTTTCAGTATAATTATTCTACAGGAAGTGATGATCAAACCAACAATTGTCAATGGAATTTTAGCTCTACATCTAGTACCGGCTATGCTAGATCACCTTATGCTTTTTTGACTACTCAAATTTACGAAGACTCGTCTTTTACAACTTTTAAAACCATCGACAAAAAACAAAGAGCATACGATTACAAGCCTGGATCAAGTATTAACAATTTAACTGCGTCACAGGTCGCTACTTTGAAAAGTAAAAGAGTAGCATATTTCAACAACATAACACAATCAAACACGACAAGCGCAACCGCTTCAAATAGCGGAGGTTGGAAAACAAACAAATTTTATGTAGATACATCTTCAAGCAAACGTCTTGGTATATCAAACCCTCTCCCTGGAGCCATTACTAGAATAGCTTGCGACAACGAAAGTGTTAACAATAAGATACAAACATACGCTTTCGACGAATATCCCATTTAATTGAGTAAAGTAATGTTTTGCTCGAGTAACTAAAGTTATAAACAAGTAATAATAATATATGTCAGCTATTTTAAATTTAAAGTATTTCAACTCTTTTTGGTTAAAAAAAATGAAGACGGTTGTAGATTACGACCCTAGCGCTGGAGATCCTGTTAATGGACCTCTTGATCAATCAACTTTGCCCGGCGCTTTTGCTTCAAATACAGACGAAGATTGGTATATTGAAGAAGCTAGAATAAAAGGAGGATATAATAACACTTCTGTTGATTTTGGCGTTAAAGCTTACTTAGTAGATGAAGAATCTAAACAACAGCTTAGGTTTAATTCTATTATATATTCTGGAGTTTTTAACTCAAGAACAGGTATAAATAGAACCAATGTTTTTTCTGTAGCTGAAGACATAACTAAATCAGCTGATCCTGCAAACGGATCAATACAAAAGCTATATGCTGAAGACACGAACCTAATAATACTACAAGAAAACAAGGTTAGTAGAGCTTTGATAGATAAAGACGCGATATATTCAGCGGAAGGCAATACTTCTTTAACTTCTTCTAACTTAGTTATAGGGCAAATACTACCTTTTACGGGTAATTACGGTATAAGTAAAGATCCTGAGTCTTTCGCTGTGTATGGTTACAGAAAATACTTTACAGATAGAAAAAGAAACGCTGTATTAAGACTGTCTAGAGATGGTATAACAGAAATATCGTCTTATGGTATGCGTGATTTTTTTAGAGACAACATAAGCTCTTTAGTTAACTCTGATAAAATAATTGGAGGATGGGATATACACAACAAAAACTATGTAGTGTCTTTGCAAAAAAGTAACGAGTATCATACTTTATCTTTTGACGAAGACTCAAAGGGCTGGACTAGCTTTTTTGATTACAAGCCGGGGCATTTACTAAGTCTAGACGCTTCTTTTTATTCTACCTATGAGGGAGAGCTTTGGGAGCACAATGCTTTTAGCGATGGATTTAACCAAGAAAGAGGAATTTTTTACGGTAATAGAAACAATTCGAATGTTACTTTTGTTTTTAATAACGAGCAGTCTTTAGTAAAAACTTTTAAAACAATAAATTACGAAGGAAATGATGGTTGGGAAGTAGAAAGTATTACAACCCCTAGCGGTTCAGGGCTTCGCATAAACAAAGCTTCAAGTGTTACGGAATCACGTAGCACGTTAGCCGATATGCAAGCGCAGCTTTTTAGTAATAACTTTAAAAGAAAAGAAAACAAATATTTCGCGAATATAGTCAACAGCAGTCAATCTGAACCGGGCCAAATTGTTTTTAGCAGTAGTAGCTCTGGCGTTAAAGGATTTTTTGCTACCGTTAAGATGAGTGTTGATAACACTTTAACCGGTAAAAAAGAATTGTTCGCGGTTTCTACAAACTATACAGAATCATCTTATTAAATAAAATTAAATGGAATTAACTACTAGAAAACTACAAGAAACGGATTGGGACACATTGGTTTCTTGGTGGTCTAGCTGGAGAGGATGGCAACACCCTCCAAAAGATTTTTTACCAGACAACGGGACTGGTGGCGTAATAGTGTATAGCAACGATGTTCCGGTAGTTGCTGGTTTTATATATTTTACAAACTCCAAAGGCGCTTTGCTAGAGTGGATAGTATCAAACCCAGAGTATAAAGAAAGAAACAGAAAAGAAGCTATCGAGCTACTAATAAATACAGCAGAGAAAGTTTGCAAAGACCAGGGTATTAAATATATATTTACTATAGGAAGAAACAAACACTTGACAAAAACGCATGAAAAACTAGGGTACACAGTAGACCCAACCCCCTCTCACGAAATAACTAAAAAACTATAACACATGGCAGCAATAACAGCAGCAGTCGGTGGTCTCGTAGCTTCAGGTATCGGAGCTATTAGCGCACATCAACAAAAACAAAAAGCAAAGGGCAGACTTGGGACAGCTGAGGGTCAGCTGGCTGAACTAGAAGCAAATAGACAAAAAGTCATAAACCCGTACGAAGGATACGAAAACCTATCAGGTTTAGCTGAAGACGTTAG
>VMHT01118799.1_pt1 | contig 11389 bp, 15 predicted proteins | sample 4693611 | NCBI WGS metagenome assembly VMHT01 (sample SAMN12280063, study PRJNA550983) | marine metagenome | isolation source: seawater sampled from same location over 5 years 0.02-0.2 micron viral filtrate | place: USA: collected off the coast of southern California halfway between the port... ... | reverse complement strand
TCTTTTTTCCATTCTTCATATTTTTCTAAGTTAAGGGAAGACAAACAACAGACGGCTGTCCGTGTTTCATTTGTAGGTAGGGTTATTTCAGTACAAAGATTAGAATGATGTACTGTTAATCCTAAATCTTTTTGTTGTTGAGGTAGTCCTTCATTTATAGTATCACTAAAACAAACATAAGGCTCACCGGTAGCCACACGATTCTCTAAAATTTTTTGCCATAAATCTCGTGCTGATATAGTTCTTACTTTTTCTTTTGTGTGAGGGTCAATTAAATCCCAACTGTCATCATAAGTAGGTTCTTTAATACAATTATCTATAAGTTCCATAAATGTATTTGGAATATTTACTCCGTGATGTAGGTTTAAACATTTTCTATGTATGTCTCCGCCACTAGGTTTTCTTATATCTAAAAATTCTAATATTTCAGGGTGTGATATATCCATATAAGAAGCATAACTTCCTCTTCTAGTTTTACCTTGAGAGAAGGCAAGTATTTCTGAATCTACAACGTGCATAAAAGGAATTACTCCTGAAGATTGTGAGCCACCTGACGTACTTACACCATCACTTCTAACGTGCCCCCAATAACCACCGATACCACCACCGACAGAAGCTAACCAAGCATTTTCTGTATAGTGTTCAGCCAGTTCACCTCTACTATCACCAACATAATTTAAGAAACAAGAGATAGGCATACCTCTTTTAGTTCCTGCATTACTTAGGATAGGAGTAGAAAACATACACCAAAGATTAGAAACATATTCATATATTCTTTCAGCCATTTCATCATTATCAGAAAAGGCTTTCGCCGCTCTCATAAAAGCATCTTGAGGTGAGTGTTCATCAGGTAATAAATACCTATCTTTTAATGTAGTCTTGCCAAAATCAGTTAGTAAGTTATCTCTTTCGTAATTCATTATGCTCCGTTAAATTCATCTTCGTTAAATTGTTTATCATTAGGTGTGTTGTTTGCTATATCATCAAAAAACTTTTCTGTTTCTTTATCTACTCGTTCTTCTTTATTCTTTTTAGATTGTTCGTAAGATTCTTTTAATTCATCTTGTTCTTTTTTTCCAAATATTCTATTCCAACCTTCTTTATATTCTTTAGTAGGGTGATGTATCGGATTGCCAAACATATTAAGGTTTTTACCTTTTAATTTTTTATCTTTACTCATAATTTTTAAGAAGGAGAATTTACTTTAATAAATTTCTCTCTATCAATCGTCACATAATTTATATCTTTTGGTTCAAATTGTTCTATATGTTTGAACACAATATTTTTATCTAAATCACTACAAGAATAAACATCTAGTTGTAATACAGCAGGAGATTCTTCGTCCCAAGTATGTAATGCTATGTGTGATGTACTAAGAACAGCAAGACAAGTTAGTCCTCTATTCCCTTTGTCATTAACATAGTGTGCATTAGGTTGTCCTAGTCTTTTCATACCTATTGCATTAATTAATTTCTTTATCCACTTTCTAATAAAACGAATGTCTTTAGGTGGTTTATTAATTTGTGCTCTAATAATTATATGATTGTGTTGTAACATTAAATTGTTCCTTGTAAATAATTAAGTGTAACAACTATTACACCAAACCACGCAACAGCAATTAAGGTAAACATAAGAATTTTTTTTATCACAGTTTACCTTCTTTACCGAGTTTAAGTTTTATTTTGTCATCTGATTTATTATCCTCGTGTTCTAAAATTAAATCAATGTATTGTTTTGCTTTCTTTAAGTCTTCTATTTGAGCCTCTTTAGTTTTATGCTTCCATCTCCAACGACATAAATATTTGATAGCATTACCTTCAGCATACGGAATTTCATTCTGCATAATAAAGGTAATAGGTTCTATCTTAAATCTAAAATAGTGAGGTGGTTGCTTTACTTTATCTGCCATAGCTTCACCTTCCCAGTCTTCTTATTGTACTCTTTATGTCTAAGAATATGTGCAACTCTAGCTTGTTGTAAGGCTTCCTTAGCTGAATAGCCTTTAGCTTTGTATGCACCAACAACTATCTTCCATAGGTCTAAAAGGGGAACATTAGTATACTTCTTAATCAGCTTCTCAGCAGTCTTAACTCCCACACTAGGTAGCCCAGTATAACCATCAGTAGAATCTCCCGCCAACGTCTGTATCATAAACCAGTAATTAGCTAATTTTTCAGGGATTTCCTCTACAGTTTCCCCATCTCTACTAACCTTAGCAGGTATCTGTCTCATATCTTTATCAATAGAGACAATAATTCTGTCCTCAGTAGGACAAGGTTCAGTTGCTAGAATACCCATAACATCATCAGCCTCTAAGTTTTTCCACATAACTCCATTATGTTTTTCCATAATGTAATTACGCAAAGCATTTAAAACCATAGGTTTACGTCTTTGTTTACGATTGTCTTTGTAACTTGGAAGAACATCTTTACGAAAATTATTCTTATCAGTTAGAGCTACAATATAATCATCAGCTTGTAGACTTTGACCTAAGTCATCTATCTTAGCATCAACTTCAAACTTACATTGAGTTTCATCACAATGTAATGTCCAAAAGCCATCACCCCAATGAGTGTCTATTTCATTAGAAGTAGCTATCTTATATGCTAATATATCTCCATCTATTAATAATACCTTTTTCTTCAATTTCATTTTTCCTTTCCATATTTTACGTTAAATTTTTTCTGTCAAATATTTCGGATAATGGAATCAATACTACTCTACTTCTATTACCATCACCAACGCTTTTAGTATTTTTGACATACTTTTTTGCAAGACGCTTCATTGTTTTAGTAGCAAAGATTAAAGAACAATAATCTTTATCACCATTTGCTAAACATTGTACCCAATACTTAGCTTTAGTGGAAGTAATGCCTGAAGGTTTACCATTACATTCAACCTCTATTGCAATATTACCTGTCTTCTGCCACCAATCTCTTTCTGTCTTCACTTCAACTTTATCTTCACTACTCATTCCTAAAAGAGTATGAAGTCTGTTTTCTCTTTTCTTTCCAAACTTTAAATCAAAATCAAAATCTGACTTCTTTTTTATATTTGTATTTAATGCCATATTAATGTGTTTCACTCCAATTATTGCCGATTTTATATTCACCAGTTAAAGGTAATCTTAAATTGAAATGTTCGCCAGTGCGTTTGATAGATTCTACAGCTAACTTTCCTATATCTTCTGCGTTCTCTTCAGGACATTCTACTTGGATTTCATCGTGCACCCAAACAACCTGTTGAACATCAGAATATTCTTTAACAGCTTTGTTAAACTCCACTAACCACTGCTTACAAACTAAAGCTCCTGAGCTTTGTAAAAGTGAATTGAGGGAAGCGTGGACTGAACGAATTTTAATTTGTCTTTTATCAAGACCAACTAAATATCCTCTTTCAGCCGCTTGTTGTACTTGTGATAATAACTTACTTAAAGCAGGAAGGTTATTTAAAAATCTTTCTCTTATCTTTTTAGCTTCCTTCATACTTTTACCAGTTACTAACGCAATCTTTTTTATTCCACCGCCATATAAAAAGCAGTAGTAAAATCTTTTTGCAAGGTCTCTTGAATCTAAACCTGCTAATTCTTTTGTTTCTGTATGTATATCACCATTTAAAACAACTTTAGCATATTCTCCATCATCATATTTAGACATAAAATGAGCTAACATTCTTACTTCTAAACCTGATATATCTATGCCAACTAATTTTTTTCCTTCAGGTACAGTGAATAAACTTCTACATTCTTTACCATACGGAACTGTAACACTTGGAACTTGTCCTAAGTTAGGGTTTGTATGACTAGCACGAGCTGTTACTGTTGAATTAGTATTACAAGTGCCGTGTATTCTACCATTTATTTCATTCTTTAACCAAGCCTGAGCCCCAGTTGCTAATTGTCCTATTCTTTTATCTAATAAAAAGTGTTCACATAAAACTTTTGCTTCAGGATATGGAAGACTAGCTAAAACAGTTTCATCTAATTTTGGTTTACCATCATTAGTATATTCTAAAGGTTTCCAATTATGTCGTTCCATTAATCTATCTGCTATGTGATGTCTTGAACTAGGATTAAAAGTTACTGTCTTTTCTTTATAAAAAGTTTCACCTTTAATATATCCTCTAGTTTTATTATTAACTTTAGGTACAAATGGTGTACGTTCTAATTTAGGTGGAAACAGTTTTTGTAATTGTTCTTCTAATTCTAAACGTCTAGCATTTAATTTAGAATATAATTTAACTGCTTCATCTTTATTAAACATAAAACCATAACGCTCTTGTTTAAATATTAATGTTGCTACTTCGTGTTCTAACGCCATAGCCTGACAAGAGTAACCTTTACGTTCTATTGCTTTGTATAACGTATCAGTTACTTCAACATCTTGAATACAATAATCCAACATCGCAGGACTGTATTCTTTCCAGTCAGTATCAAAGACTTCCTTGTAGTTACCCACCCTATGCCCCCACGCTTTTAAGCTGTGTCGTCCTATACAATTAGTAGGGAAGTCTTGTCTTTTAAAATCTCGCTCCCTTACATCAGGGTAAAGTAAACGAGTTGCTACTATTGTATCAAAAACCTTTCCTTTAGGTTTAAAGTCGTAAAACTTTTCTAGGACGGGTATGTCAAATTTAATAATATTATGACCAATAATTAAATCCGCCTGTTCTAATTTCTTTATAGCTGTTTCATTATCTAGTTTTAGTATTTCGTTAGTGTCAATATCTTTTAAAATTATACAATGTATTTTAGTGCATTGGTCTAAAAAACCATCAGTCTCTATATCAAAACAGTATTTCATTGTTTAATTTTACCTTTCATTAAATCTTCTATATCTCTTTTATGTTTTAACTCATTGTATTGTGCATCTTCTTTAGCTCTAGCTAAATCTGCTTTTAATGTGTCGTTTGTTTTTTCAACTTCTTGTCTTAATCTTTTTTCTTCTCTCCACATTTCTAATAATTTTTGATAGTCTGACATATTATATTCTCTTCATACTTTTAATAACACTACGAGGATAAATGTTTCTATCCCCAAATTCTATCTCACCATTATCTGTAAAATAACTTGCAAACGAATAAACATAGTCAGTAGTTTTATCAAACAACCAACATTCAGTATGAACATCAGCACAAGTCATCTTAGCAAAATCATTTGCAGTAGCTAAAGTTGAATCACCAACAATATCTTCCCAAATAATTTTATATTTGTAATATTTTTTACCGCCTATTATAAGTGGCTCACTAGGTTTCTTTTTCATATTGTTTCTCCTAATAAAGCTACAGAACACCCTGTCATAATAATAAAAATACTTAATAATATTACTAATCCAATTATAAACCTAACTATCTCTCGTCTATAATACAAAGACCATATATCAAATTTTTCTTTTAGTTTTTTCATTGTAATGTATGTAGTTTAACTTCTACTCTCCACGCCGCATTTTCACCATTCAATGCCATTTGTAAAAGAGCATCTTCTAACAATAGAGCTGAACTTTCTCTTCCAACATCTAAGGTTACTGGTCGTTGATATTTTTTAGCTTTGCCTACGGCTTCCAAAACTAAAGCTGTCCATTGAATAGATTGTCTTTTGTGTTTACTAAAACTCATCAGACACATCTCCTTTAACTTCGCTTAAACAACCAGTCTTTAAATCATAATAAAGATTACAAGCCTTTCCAGTTTCACCTGAAAATCTGTTCTTTAATACATTTACTTGAGCAAGGTTATTGTTCGCTTGTAAATTTCTATTCATTGAAATAATTATATCGGATAGTTGAGCTATACTTTGACTTCCTCTCAAAGCATTTAAACCTACACTCTTACCATCTTCAAATCCTTTGTCTCCTTCAGACCTTCTTAAATGACTTACTAATATTAATCCTATACCAGTTTCTTCTACTAATGTTCTTAATTTAGAAACAGTATAATCAATTAGTTTTCTTTCATCACTTGTATGTTCATCACCAATAGATGATAGAGCCATATGTAAATGGTCTAATATTACAAAGTCTACGTTACACGCCTTCGCTAAATATCTTATCTTAGACAATAAGTTATCAGCAAGGGTACTACCAAAGTGGTTATATAGGTAAAACTTCCCATTACCAACAGTATGTTTAAAAGTTTTATTAAGGTCTGATTCATTTGTTCCTTCTCTTGTTAAATGTAAAGGTTTTTTCATAGACACTCCCATAATTCCAAGAGCACTACGTTTAATGCTTTCTTCTAAAGCAATATAACCTACGCTAAAGTCTTTTTCTAATAAATGTAATGCAACGTGCCTACAAAAAGAACTCTTACCTATTCCCGTTCCTGCTGTTATTGTAACTAGCTCTCCTTTTCTTAATCCGTGTGTCTTAATATTTAAACACTCAAAAGGATATGGAACTGTAACATAAGTATCTTCTTTTTTAATTTCATTCCATAAGTCAGCACCTAAAACTATTCCATCAGGTCTATATGCTTTACTAGACCATATGCAATCTACTAATTCTCTAGTCTTACCTTCAACTAACATTTCATTAGCATCTTTTAAAGGAAGACTACATATCTTCGCTTTATTAGGTGAGAATAATTTAGCACATTCAATAGCTCCTTGTTTACCTTGTTCATCTTGGTCAAACATTAGAATTACTGAGTCAAATCCTTCAAGCCATTCTAGCTCTCTTTGAATATCTTTTTTAGCTCCTTGAGCTCCACTCTTTACACTTACTACTGGAAATTTATTTTGGTTGATACGAGAAACGCTAAGGCAATCTATCTCGCCTTCTGTAATTATTATCATCTTACCTTTATCTCTCCAAAGGTGCTGTCCGAATAAACCTGACTTCTTTGCGTCTCCTAACCATTGAAATGTTTTGTCAGGGTTTCTTAATTTTTGAGCAACTAAATTTTTATCTTTATCATAGTAATTAGCTATCTGAACTGGTCTTCCAAACCAAGCTCCCGTTTGATAATTAAATTTTCTTGCTGTATCTAAATCTATTTTTCTTTTTATTAAAGGTGCTACTGCTCCACTAATAAATTCACTACTTGTTTTTTCTTTTGCGGGTTGTGTCAAATCATTTCCTCTTGTTGTTGTATTACACGAGAAACAATAAGAGTGTCCATCATCATAGACGGAATTAGCGTCTGATGAGCCACAATTATTGCACGGCGTATGATATAAAAAGTTGCTTTCTTGTTTTTCCATAAAAATTTTCCTGTTAAATATTTACCCCTTGAGAGCTTTAGCCTCACAATTCCAATCATTTAAGATTTTCCGTTGAGTATTATATACTCTCTCAAGGGGCACAAACAAACTATCTCAGCAATTCACTTACGTTAAAATGCGGAGATAAGGAGTCAGTCATATCTCTATGACCAACTATCTTAACCTCTTTATAATCTTCTTTTAAATCACGAATTAACTCTAAAAGAGCTTCATATTGTTTAAAAGTAAAATTACAATCGGGCTTACCATCTACTGACTGTCCACCGATTAGACAGATACCAATAGAATTTTTATTTGACAATTTAACATTACTATCAACGTGAGCACCTGCGATTTGTATGTCTCTTCCATTTTGCACTTCACCTTCTCTAGTAATCACTTTGTGAAATGCACAAGAAAACAAACCTTCTTTTCTGTGCTGTATGTCAATATCCTTTACGTCAAAATTCTGTGTCGGATTAGTGTCTGAAGAATGAATAACAATATATTTAGTTTCTTTTCTTAGGTTTCTCATTAAATCCATACTTTCTAATAATTTTTTTAAGAGTATTACGACAATGCTGTTCGTCCATATTATCTACATCAATCCACTTACCTTTTGAATCTGAATAATATTGAACACTCTCTTCTTTATAAATTACTCTACCTTCAGCAATCATAACCACTCCTTCGGAACGTGTTTATCGGCATATTTATATCCATATCTTTCACACCACATTCCATAAGTTGTTTTTGATTTTTTACTTATCCTAGCTCTTGAATTAGAAAATATAAATCTAATATCTAAATTAGGGTATTGTTCCCTAATCAATTTCATTTTCTGTCTATCTTGAGTGGTAAATAATCCTTTTGTTTCTATAAAAATTTTTTTCTTTGTTAAATGAAAATCAGGCGTATAGGTATGAACTTTTTGAGGCTTAGTATATTTCAACTTAGTCTTTTCAAATTCATACACTATACGATTATCTTTAAGCTCTTTCGCTATAGACTCTTCCAAGCCTGAACGAAAGCCGTATCTTAGTCCGACTTGTTTAGAAGTCAGCCTGAGTTTCCTGCGATACATTTTCTTCTGCCATAACTTCAGGTTGTTCATAGCCATCTTTAACAGATTCAAAGCCATAACCTTTAGCGTTACTTGAGCCACCTTCAACTAGCTTAACTATTTGACAAGCTCTAAGTCTCATTGACACTCCTGCTCCTGCCATAGCAGTGTAATAAGGTATCAATTCTGCTGATACTTTCATTTCACTACCTGACCAAACATTTGCGTCAATCATAGGTTTACCCGCACTATCAAATAATGCAACTCTATTAGGTATAACCTTTCCATCTTTAGCTATAATTTTTGCCTTCGTCTTAAATTTAAAGATAATGTTTCCTGATTTTTTACCATCAATTAATTCATCTTCAAAAGGACGAGGAGCTTCTTTAATAGCTTTTCCTTTAGCTTTCTCTTTAGCAAGAGCAACGCTTTTCTTTATCTCAGCCTCAATTTGAGTTTTCAATGACTGAGCTTCCTTATCATTTATAATAAGATTAGTCTTATAATGACCAGTCTCATCAAAACGAGTATCGGGTGTTGTTAGCCACGCATATTGCGAAACTCCAACTGGTGATACTACCTTGACATAACTATTCTTTGCCATTTTTGGTCTCCTCTATTATTGTTACTAAGTAGGGGCACTTTAATGCTTTTACGCAAAAAAGAACTTACTTTCCCTCAATTTATTTATATCTAAATCGCCTTTTTGAGGGACTTCAGGTAATTTAGCTTTTAATTTATCAGGTAATTGTCTTTCAACATCTTCCCTGAACTTCGCCAGTACATCGTGATTAGAAAACATATCAATAAAGGCTTCTCTTAAACTTTTATTTAACATTTCTACATCACCCGCAGTCGTACCAAAGCTGTCGTGAACATTACAAAAATTCTTAACTCCATTTTTATATGCAACATTAACAGTTTTAATCATACCCGCAGAATCAACCGAGTGCACCACGTTAGGAGCTACTCCATTTGACATACGCAATTTATCTGTCTTATCAGTCTCAGCATTGATACGGGGTTTTATAACTTCTCCCATAAGCATAGCTTTAACTCTTTTAGACTTCATTTCAGGATAGGATTGATAAACTGGAAATCCTACTGGTGTCACCCAATGTATAGGTAATTGTTCTTTTGAAACAATCTTAGCTATATCCTGAAGGTACTTCATACCAACTCTAGCTGATTTTAAATTGTCCCCTATGCTATCCCAAATGACACTAGCCAAATAAGAAGCGGGTCTAAATAAATCATCAACGAAAGGGTGTTTTTCTCCTTTGTCTTGTCTCTTAGTTAAATCTTCTATTACAAAGTCCGTGCAAGAGTATCTTGTTGAGCCATAACAAATTGTCATAATACTTCTTTTAGTAGTAGAACGCTTAACTCCATAATTTAACCACTGCTGAGCATAAGGTCTATCTTCTGAAGCGTGTACTTTTAACTTGTCATTAACAGCGTCAGCAACTAATTGATAAATGTCTTGAGGTGTATCTGACGGAAGTAAATTAACTAACTTACCCGCAACACTATCTCTTAACATTAAAGAATATAATTGAAGACCATTACAGCTACCATCAACATTAACTGGTAAATGAGATATAAACTTTTCGTTTATTCCTCTTGATTGATAACGTCTCCACTCATCACACCACGCCAAGAATTGAAAACTATTAGAAGCATCTTCCCATTCTCTATGTCTAAAAGGGTCTTGAGCACAATTAATTATCCATTGTTCATTATCATTAACCCATTTAACTCTATCTTCTAAAGATACTTTATCATTTCCATACATATTAGCTCCGTGTACTGCTAACCAAAACTCTCCTCTATTCTCAGGAGTTATTTCTTTACCATTAGCAAATACAAGTAATGCTTTAGCTCCACCAATACTTTGATAATTTAAAAATGCGGGGACACAATAAGCTCTTCCTCTAAAATCAAATTGTAAAGGATAATATAATGTCGCATAATCTTTAAACTTTTGAGCTAACCAAATTATTTTAGCATACAATAATCTTTTAGAAAACATACGAGCATTTTCAGTATGAGCAATAACAGCTCTTCTCTTCCAATCTTTTCTTGAGTCTTTATTTGTCTCTATGTCGTGAGGTTTATTTGGTATATCCAAATTTCTATTAGGTGGCATACCACCGATAGAGTCCCCATTGTCCCAAGCCTTTTGCATAACATTTAAAACAAACTTATTAACTTTAAAAGGTGTACTTTGCATTATATTGATTGCACTATAAACTTCAGGCATATCAAAATTTTCAAGCTCTCTCTTAAATTGTTTATTCTTTTGTTTAACCAAATCTAACTCAGGTAATTCCTTAGTCCAATATCCGCCCCCAACTACTGAGCTCCACATCTTAGGTTGTAAAACTGTTGGAAGATACTCAGGATTCAAAAGCTCATTAAAGCTATTTCTATTCTTAATCCATTCTCTAGTTTTAAGAGTCTGTTTAATAATCTTAGCTTTTTTATGATTGATAGTTTCCATACCAATTTCAATTAAACCCGTTGAGATAATTAATAATTCAATTAGTTTTAAGCCAACGTGCAATTTCTCAGGTGTAGTCCACTCTTCCCATCTTACTATTCCACGCTTAGCACTTTCTCTTAGCTTACGTCTTTTATAGGTATAATTCCAAGACCTTTTGTCTAAATCTTGTTTAACAGCTTCATATAGCTCAGGGTTTAAAAACTTAAAATTCTTTAAAGCTATCTCAGTTTCAATCTTACCACCAAGACTAATACAAGTAGCGGTTAAAGGTTTATATTGTGTAATTGTATTGATTATATGTTTGCCCGTGATTAGAGCAAGTATTTCAGGTGAGACTTCGCATATCTTAACAAATGCTATAGGTGGTTTTCCTATAGTCTTCTTAGATGTTTCTTGTATATACTCAGCTATCGCATTGGCTAAAGGTCTGATTGTGTTAGCTACCATAACTTTACCATAGCTCGTAACAGACTCTTCCTCACGCTCAACGTGAGAGACTCGTCTTTTGTTTGTTCTGTGTTTACCTAGCTCAGCCATTTCTTTTTCGTGTTTTAATTGGTCTGAGTATTTAGGCATTATTTCTAATAATGTTTGTTTACTATCCATATATTGTATAAACTCC
>VMHT01111889.1_pt1 | contig 11389 bp, 8 predicted proteins | sample 4693611 | NCBI WGS metagenome assembly VMHT01 (sample SAMN12280063, study PRJNA550983) | marine metagenome | isolation source: seawater sampled from same location over 5 years 0.02-0.2 micron viral filtrate | place: USA: collected off the coast of southern California halfway between the port... ... | reverse complement strand
AGTCGGGCCGACTATAAGAAACAACACGAATGCTTTTATCTGTGGTAATTTACAAAATATGAGTGAGTTAGATAAGATATCTGCTGAGTTTTCAGGTATGTTCGGTGGTGATGATAAATTCAGGCAGATATATCGAAAAGCAACAGAGCAACGTTATGATTTTTTATATCTTGATTTACAGAGTAATCCAGCCAGAGCCTTTAGAAACTTTGAGCAGCAGATCGCTGAAGGTGATCGATTACTATTCGGCGATACGCCAGCAGATAATATCCCTGGTAATGTAACAGAGGAAGAGGTGATGCCTTCTTAAGCGGAGCATACCTGTGGTTAATCAAACCAAACTGAAGCATTTTTATCATAAAAATAAGGATTATTCGCTGTAACAAAAAGATTCTTCTTTTCATTATGAATCAACATCAAATCACATATGGATTCTTGAGCGACATGCTCTGCGAGCATTCGATGACCTGTCGTATAAAAGACAAGGCGACCTTTCCACGTATCATATATTTTCATACTCTGCTTTTCCACAACTCTATTCTCAATATCATCCGATATTTTGATGAATAGATCATTATTTTTTACTGATCCGAAAACGGCGTTATAGGGTTTTCTTTTTTCATCATTTGACCAAGTTGTAAATATTTCATCATAATGTAAAAGTGATTCTAAATTTTGTATGGGATATACATCGCAATCAACATAGAAACCTCCAAACCTATGTAAAATCAAATACCTGATAAAATCACACCTCTGAATATCATATCGAAACTCTGTCCAGAGCCATATATACTGGGGATACTCTTCACATATTAACTCTTCACATTGTTTGAGATCCCACATATGATATTCATATTTATGTTCATCACAAAATCTCTTTGTTTCATCGACACACTCTCTAAATATATCAATCTCATTTAACTCTTTACCTTTGAAAGGCCAAAATATTTGATGAATCACCTTAGGTATCATTTACTATGATTCACATAAAATTTATTTCAAATCAAACGTTAGGTCTTGTCCCCACCTGATGTCGATGATAAATATCGTGGTGAATGTAGCATCCAAATTTTTTCCAGTAATGTGCCTTCTCATCATATGAAGCAGTTTTCCATTTTCTACTATTCATAGCCGTATTGTAAATAAACTCTATGAATCTTTTATTATTTTTGTTATTTTTAGGTGATTCATTACAAATCTTAATCATATTTTTTCGATCACATATAAAAACTCTTTCACTAAACCCGTGCGTTTTTATGAATGGTAAAGGGTATGAATCATCAAAGGGTTCATACCAGTGAGTTCCTAAAGGTCCTATATATTTATGAGGGAAACTTAAAATTTTACAATCATCTAAATGATTCATTTGAATTTCAATTTGTTTAAGATCCATTTGATTACAACATACATCATCTTGAAGGATAAATAATCTTTCAGCATTTGATATTCGACATATATGATTAATCATTTCTCTAAAGTAAATATTTTCATCAAATTCAATCACAATAAACTCGGGGTATTTCAATTCAATATATTTTTTGTAACCCTGATAATCATCAGAGAATAATCCACCCTTACCTTCTTTTGTGAATCCATCAAACAAAATATATTTATTATCAAATTGATACTCGGGTAATGATGCGATAGCATTTTCGATCATTTTGTGATCATTAATAATTGCTCCGGCGATAATCAAATCCATTATTTAAATTAGTGATATAAAAAAATAAACTTTTAATCTTATATAAATGGCGAATCTGTATGGATATGAATCTTCGATAAGTCAAGGGTCTTCTTTTAACGCTCGCACTTCAAATTTTAATGAAGCAGTCAAGGCACACAATCAGGTATTAACAGATAAATATAATGCGAAATTAAAACAGCAACCCGGAACACTATCAACAGATAAAACAAAAAAAGAAGAAGATGAAGCATTTTATGGAATTACAGATGGTAAAAATGTTTTAGGTTCAACTATCGGTTTAGTTCAGGCGGGTAGAGAAATCGGTGCAGCAGGTGCCGCAGAAAGAGCAGCAGGTAAATATTCTACAGGTTTAATGAAATTTGCTGCCGATTCTACTACAAGTCGATTAAATACAATTGGTAAAACAGCAAATCGTTTAGGTGAAATGACCAGTAAGAATGCTCAAAACGCACTGAAACCAGCAGAAGTAGATGCCGATGGAATAGTAGAAACGGCGGGAACAATAGTGGATGATGCGGGTAAAAACGCAGCGAAAGCGGCATCACAAGAAATTGAGAGCTCAGGTCTCGGCACCAGTATTTTAAAAGCAGGATTAAAGAAGGTAGCGGGAGGTGCTGTATCTGAAGCAGGATTAAGTGTAGCATCTGAAATAGGTGGAAAAGTAGCAGGTGATTTCGGTGGTATTGTAGATATCGGTGAAGGTATTGATAATCTCGCATCAAAACCTCCTAAATCATTTTTCGCTGGTGATGATAAAACAGCAGAGATAGGAGATACTCTTACATCGGTAGGGGCGGTGGCTGATGTTGTAGGAACAGTATTCCCACCTGCTGAATTGATCGGTGGTGCTCTGGGTGCTGTCGGTGGTATTTTCGATGCTTATGATTCTATCAAAAAGGATTTAGACAAGAAGAAAAATGATGGAACAACGATTCCACCTCCTACTTTAAAATCTACTAAAGTGACGCCAGCATTTTCTGCGATGGGTCTCGTCGCTTCGGCACCTATTTCAGCGAAAGCATCAATCGTGGGAGGTTAACATCGTATGCTTCGCTTAATTTTATTATTTAATGATTTTATTTTTTTTGATTACTCATATTATAAATATGTCTCAATTTTTTAAATCTTCTGATAAAATCAAAGTCGGTCAAACTGAGGTCGCGGTGCCTTCCGAGAATGGTCTTAATTATCGCCCCGGAGGTAAGATTGATATTTTCATCCCCCCTACAAGTAAATTTGTAGATTTATCTCAAACAAAACTTAAGATGAATGTATCTCTCGCTATTCCTACTGTTAATGCTTCTAACGGGGCGACTCGCCTTCAGTTAGATGCTCAGACTGGATTACATAGTTTAATCAGATCGATTCGCATTTTCTCGGGTCGCAAAACCGCATTACTCGAGGAGATTGAGGGTTATGATATTCTAACTGCTCTACGCTTTGATTATGAAAGTAATGAAAATTTACGTAGTAAGCGTGGTCTCACTGATGGTGCGACTACCTATGATCCATCGTGTCGTGGAACCCTCGGGTCACTAAAATCTCAGCAGGCAAACTGCGTCACAAATCCTTATTTTAAAGAAACTGAAGTAAATGAAACTCTTAATACGAGTTTCTCAACTACCGATGAAGATTATGATTTCAAAGTATGTCAGGGCACTCTTCATTTAAATACGGGTCTCTTTAGAAACGAGGCTGTTTTCCCCGCTATGCTCACGGATGGTATTTTTGTTGAGATTTTACTACAGGATGCCCGGCGTGTTTTCCGCCAGTTAGATAGTGTGAATCGAAATCGTCATTTATCTCTATGCCCTGTATTCCATTCTATTAGTGGTTCTGATTCTGATGTGGCGACGAGTGGTTCCTGGACTAAAGACGCTATCCTCCCTGCGGATAAGGGATTCTATATTACTCGTGATAATAACCAGACATCCACTCAAATCTGCCCTTTTGTTGTTGGTGAAAAGATTACATTTGCTCCCGCAACAGACGGTTTTGTGAGTGCTTCAGTAAGTGCCTCTATTGGAACGATAGCTCAAATAGAACAAGTATCAGGTGCCGCTTTCGGTAATCCTAAAACAAAGATTACACTTGTAGCGAATGTATCAAATACTACGGGACAAAATCTGGGTGATTTACCAGGGGTTCTTACAAGATATCACGTCGTTTCTGCTAATCTTGAGGGTAACCCTGGTCAGGTAAGTTATGATCCCACTTATACAATTTCGAATGTTGAGATGATAGTTAAACAGATTCAGGTCCCTGATGGATATGAGGCTTCTATGATGGCGATGATGAAAGAAGGCGGCACAATCAATTATGATTATCGATCTTTTACTAATTACAGATACTCTCAATTACAGAGTGATAATGTAGCGAATGTAAGGCTACCCCTTATTGAAAGTAGGGCGACAGCAATTTTATGCGTCCCTACAGACGCCACGTCTTATTCCTCCAGGCGTGCTATATCTGCTTCCGATACTTATTTAGAATATACCGATTCACTTGATTTCAGGCAGAGATCTGGTCGTAGTGGTCTCGTCGGTATATGCGATGAATTACAAAATTATCAATTCATCTATGATGGAAAGATTAATCCGAGTCGCCCAGTAGATACAAGTAAAATCGCACAGAAGAATAGTATCAGTCAGCAGTGGTGTGTAGAAGCAGAAAAAGCACTCGCGATGTCGGATATCGAACCCTTATCGTTTATGCCCTTCCGTTCTAATTTCTTCATAGGTCGTGCACTCACCCTCGGCAGAAACTCTGTATATGATGCTCGTGGAAAAGATTTCAATTTACAACTCGAATACACGGGTGATGATCAGACAAAGCCAAAATTATGGAATAATTATGTCTCGCATTTACGTCGCCTTGAGATCAAGAATGGTGGCCTTTCTGTTATACGATAAACCCTGAAGATAGATTACCATTAATTTTTAATTTACATTAATTTTTTTTTTAGTTACTCATATTATAAAAATATGTCTTCATCAAACTTAAATTCCGAGATCGTGCCCAGCAACGTTGCTTCTAACGGAACCATCAGTTTTAGAGATGGAAATCCAGTGATTCAGTTTATTATCGGTGAGCAGGATCGCCTGCTTTCTGGCCAGTCCATCAGGTTTCAGGGTAAATTCAGAGCATTACTATCCTCGGCATCGTCGTCTTCGAGCGATGTATCGAATCTCGCTATGAGTGAGAGATTAGGAGTATATTCGTGCATCGATACACTCACTATTAAATCTCAGAGAACGGGGCAGACTATTGAGAGCATCCGTCATTATAACAGATTCCTTGCTTCTTATCTCCCGGTCACTACTTCTAAAGAGGATGCGATGGGTCATATGTATGAATCTGCGTTAATTATGCCGAATTATGAATGTCAGCAGCAGTCGGTTGTAAATATTCCATCATCTTCTTCCACTCAAAATCATTTCTGTATGACGTTGCCCTGTGGTCTCTTTAACGGAGGTGAGCCGATTCCCCTTATGGCCGAGGCTGTAGGTGGTATCATCGTAGAACTTCACCTGGCTCCGGATACTCAGGTATTCCACACTCAGGGCGATTCAGATTCTGCTTCATACACCGACTCTTTCTATCAATTCACTGATGTATCCCTTGTCGCTGAATTAATGGAATTAGATGCGGCTTCCACTCAGGCGATTAAGTCTCGCTCATCTGGAACATATGAATACAATAGCATCTCTTCTTATTATCAAACTATTAACTCAGGGAATGGTATTATAAATTTCCAGCTCGGTTTAAGTCGGGTGATGGGTGTTTTTGCGAATATAGTTCCTTCAGCACACATTAATAACACGGCGTTTGATGGTTTAGCCACGCTTTTCCCTACAAATAGCGATGGTAGTCTTGCTGAAATTACTGAATTATTTTTCACAAGGAATGGAACTAAGTTCCCTATTGATTTTAATATTAATCCTCTTCAGCGTGAGGATGATGCTAATAACACAGTATCACCTGAAATTATTGAGCATTATATGAATGCTATTGAGAAATTTGTTGATATCGGTCGCACTCAGCTAAATCCACAGAATGTTTATTTTTCGGATGGTCCTCGATTTGATAAAGATTTCGCATTCGGTGGGTGTGCTTTCGGCATAGGAGTATCCTTTGATAATATTTCGGATCAAGGTGTAGATTTTTCCAACGTGAACTTCGGCATTAATATGTCTCTGGAACTTGAGACCGATTTCCCGCAGTCCTTCTTCGTCTTCGCTCATGCCAAGAATACTCTCGTATTCGGCCCTCAGGGAATTCAGGTTATGTCGTAAATCGTAGATAACCCTTCGGTAAGTTTTAAATGAAAAATTAAAATATTTTCATTCATTATAAATATGCCGATTGAGTTCGATATTAATGAAGTAAAAAAAGATTGTAATATTTATTTTGAGACAGGTATGTGGAATGTAAAAAAAGAAGAAACATCATTATGTAAAGCAATAAAGATGGATTTCGATAAGTGTTGTTCAGTAGAAATTAATTCTGATTTAGTTGATATCGCTGAGTTAAAGTTTCATAAAGAAATAGAAGATGATAAATTGAAAGTATTTCAAGGTAAAAGTGAAAATTTAAAACAATATCTGGATGAGATTAATTTAAAAGATGATGATAGGATATTATTTTTCTTAGATTCACACGGACATGGATATGGTTGCCCCTTAGTTGAGGAATTAGAAGCGATCAAATCTTTAGAATCAAAAAATCATATTATTTTGATTGATGATATTAGAATCATTCGCACTTGTGTATGGTCGGATAAGAGATATACTGGTGATAATTTTGAGGATGTATTAAAAAATAAATTACTTCAGATAAATGAAAATTATAAATTTTCTTATTTAGATGGTCACATCAAGGATGATGTATTATGTTGTTCGGTTTAGCTCGCTTAGCTCGCTTACCTTTGGTTTACCTTTGGTTTAAATTTAAAAACTTTTTTTTAATTTTTATTTTTTTTAACTGCTCCTATTATAAAAATGGAAGGAAGTGCTGATGATGCTGATATCCCAGAAACTATGGTCGTGCGTGAACCGGTCGCCCCTAATGTTCCAGATCTCCTACGTGTATCCCCTATGGACACTACAACCGCTACAGATGTAGAAACTTCGATCCTTGATCCTGTAGTTTCATCTGATTCTTTTTGCCGATTTGTTTTCTTAAACAAAGGTATTTTACATAGTCATTCTAAGATTACTCTTGCTGCTACTGCTCTCGCAGATCCCACAGGGAAACGCTTTTTCCCGCCGAATGTTGGTGTTCAATCATTAATCTCTCGCTGTGCCCTCAAGGTCGGCACGAAAACTCTTCAGGAAATTGATGGATACAATTATCTATCGGCATACAAAGATATGTTTATTAATAACGAGCATCAATTGGAGCGTGAGCAGGTTCAGTCGGGTAAATGTATTTCTCACGAATTCAGATATTCGAATGCTTCAGGCACTAATGGTGGAGCAGATAATAACACGAGTGCTCCTCGCTACGGTTTAGAAAATGGACGTGATTACAACGGGACTGTTGCGGGTGGCGTAGATGATCTCACTATTCAGGATTGGGCTAATGTCGGTAATGCCCCTGTTTTCCAGATTGCTTTAAGTGATATGTTCCCCATGCTGAAACAGACTCAGCTACCTCTTTATATGATGGAGGAGCAGGTATCTGTAGAATTACAGTTTGAGCCTGATTCGGATAGCAGACTCCAGAGAGCACAGGGTGTAGGAGGACAGGATATTACTATCGTTCAGAATGAAGTAAAACTCATCGCTGATTACATATATTACCCGCAGGAAATGATGGATTCCTACAGAGCAGCAAATAATGTGATTTCATTTAATCATTTTGATTATCGTCATTCGAAGGTTTCTGTTTCCGCTACTTCCACGAGTGGAACTACTCAGATTAGAAATCTCGGCGGTGCTGGTCGTATCGTCACTAAAGTTATCACGGGCCTCCAGTCGGATGATACAGATGATGAAAGTATCTTAAATCAATTTCATAGCATTTCCCCTGAAAGACATTATTCATTCGGTCAAGCACCTGCCGTTGGTAATGAGAATGGATCATTAACTGTAAATATCAAATATAATGATCGATTCCTGTATCCTATTGATGTTACTAATCCGGCCCGCCAGTTTCATAACACGGCTCAAGCAGAGGGTATGGTCCCATTCATTACTCGTGAGGAATTCTGTGCTGAGGGTGTCGGTTTAACCGATGATACATATGAGGGATATGTTCAGAATACTGGAGATGCAGCCGATGAAGATGGTATCCTTGGTCGCTTTAACTGGTTATCGTATCGTCTCAATCGCAATGAGCGTATCAATTCCAGAGGTCTTGAGTATTACTGGAAATATGAAGGTCTCAATAACGCCGATACTTACACGCAGAGGTCGTGGATAGAGCTCGCTAAACTCACTACTATCTCGGGTGGCTATGTTACTACCCAATTAGCATAAATCGAAGGTAATCTGTGATAAATAACATTTATCAATTTATTTTTTTTAATCCATTCATAATAAATGAGTGCGGGACAACCTTTACCTTATTCTCAAACGATTCTATTAGATTGTAATAGAAGACAAAGTGTTGAGTTTTCAGCGAGTAATCTCGCTCAAACAAATAATGCCCTTTTTACGAATCAAGTATCATCTGGAATAACTTTAGATATTGGAGATACAGTATCTATTCAATCGGCACATATTTCTCAAAGAGGTGCTGGTGGTGATATCATAGAATTCGCTGGTAAAACACTCGGTCAAAAAAATATTTCATATACTGAACAAGTAAATACATCTCATATCGGTTTAGGTCAATACCCAGTTAATACTTTCTTCGCAAATCAGTGGATACAGATATCCCCTGAAGGTTTCGCCATGGAGAGAAATGAAACTGTTACAGAATTGATACAAGAAGTAGATAATCAAGCGAATATGGTGATTTCATATTATAAAAATGCTAATGGTGAAAATAATATCGGATTACCTCGAAATTTTGGGAATGCTTCATCGTTCGACACTCGTGCGACCGCAGGAGGAACTATTTATAGCGGGTTAGGCACCAACGCAGATTATTGGGAAGTTCCAGATGGATACCCTGTAGGGGCAAATACATATCCTCAATCTGCTTCACATATTTCATCTCAAGATTGGAATATACAGAGTGGAAGAAATGCTTCAGGTGATGTCGCTTATTTTAGAAAAATAAAACAAGATAATGCGAGATATACATTATTTAAACAAAAATTAATTGTTTGGAATCCTGCTTATATAGGACAGGATATCCTTAATGAATATATCTTGAATGAAGCAAATGCTTCTCAAGCAAATAATATATATAAATCAGATCCCGCTATTCATCCTTACATAAAATATAAACAGAAGGTTCCTTTATCTGTTCCAATAGGTTTCAATTCACCAGAAAGTGTCGCGGCAGATTTAACGAATGAATTAACAAAAACAGATGACCCTATATTTATCGATACTATTGGAACCGAAAACAGGGAAAGCGTGATGGTAAATTCTACAACAAACAGAGCATTCCCTGCTACAAATTACGTTTTATTCAATTCCAGTTTTAATGCTAAATATTTTAGGGCGACAGGTGGGGTGGCCGCGTTCCCTACTGATGCTGTCGGTCCCCCGCATTCTGTTCAGGGTAGTGTGGAGGCTCAGATGGCGTGTCAGTATTTGAATTCATATGGATATGTTGGATTTAAACGACCTGAAATAGTAGAAGCAGGGCGTTCCGCTTTTATGCCTCAAGGAGCAGATACTCTTTTGCCGTTATTAGCAGCAAATGCTTCCTCGGCAGAAATCACTACTAATATCGAATGGAATGATGAAAATTTACAAAAATTAAAGAGATTTTTTGATACTCAGTCATTGTATCCCGAATTGTTAAAAGGGGCGATAACTGATAATTCAGGTCAAACAAATTATTCTTCTACTTTCAATCCTACATCAGCATCATTGAGTGGTTCATTCGCAGAAGAAGCAAGATTCTTACATTTAGATTTGAAAAAACAAGGTGACCCTCCAGCAGGCGATCCCATTGGAGATGATATGTATAATGTTTCATTTACATCAGCAGCGGTTTCACCTCTTCCACCTTTAGCGAATGCTTCAGATAAATCATCTGTTCCTGTTTTCATCGCATATAATAAAAATTCATCTCATCTCAATGGGTCTGAAGCTGAAGGGACTTCATATGAAACATTAGCATTTGGATTCGCTAAAAAGATTAATATCGGTTCAGTATCAAATCCTATATTATTTATTGGATTTACCACAGAAAAAATAGGTGGTATCCCTGATGATTATTATAGTGAACAGGGTGGGGAAATCAAGGGGGAGACAAAAATAGGATATGATTATCATTTTAATGCTTTTGGAAACGCAGCAATTATTCCAAGTTCAGGATTTAATGACCTTCAGTATTTCGGTAAGCAGCAATATGTAGGAGCACCCACAATAAGAAATGCTTATATAGGAGCAAATAATCCAGCATTTAAATTTAATGCTGTTGAAGGAAGATTTGAATTTGAAAATTTACATACATCTGAAAAAGTAGGCAATTTCTATAATGCTGGTGATCCTGACCCGACGATCGCAGTATTCGCCCCACCAGAGTCAGGGCAAGCAGACAAGATTGTTACAAAATTAATAAACAATTACATTATACTTCATGGTCTCCATGTATGTTTCCTTATTCAAAAATAGAAGTTCAGAATAATACACCTCCGGCCGGTGGAGTGGTTACAGATCAAAAAACTTTTGTAAAAGTTAATGAAAATTTAGATATTGGAAGAATTTATGATTCACATGGTGGTATCGCAATCGAAGATATGGGATATAGTGAAAAGAATTGGTCTCAAGGATTTTGGGGATTATGTGGATTTGAGTATGGTCAGTTTAATGCTTCTGGAGCTGATGTAAAAAATCGCCTTATCAAATTTAATGACGATACTACAAATGTGAAAGGGATGACCACAAATGCCGATATCACTTCAGTAGATTCACAATCATATATTACAAATATCTTTGGAGCAAATATGTATTCTCAAATGTTAGATAGTAGAATAAATTATTACGCGGTGGCGAAGGACCTTGCGAATGTGGGTGCGGCAGCGACAACAAATCCTGGAGTATCTCCTCCTTCTGTAATTTTAGCGAGTAGCACTCGTATCACAGCGAATGATTTACCGAGGCGATTACTCAGGGGTTATTTCTTATTAAAATCAGATATTTTAGATCAGGCAAATCATTATGAAAGCTCGAATCCTCTACAGACTATGGGTATTGTAGGAAAGTATCAAGGTAATGATGATTTCATTTCATATGATGGAGGTGGTCCCACGTTTACTGTGACTCGTAAAAAAACTATCACATCGATACAATCTCAAATTTTAGATCCAGAAGGAGCCTTAGGGCAGGTGGGTGATAATTCAGGCGTAATTTACAGGGTTGATAAACAGATAAATACAGATTTGAAATTCGGTGAAAACCTCTTTGCTCAAATGTCTCAGAAAAAGTAGGTGTAATTTTCAGGTAAAATATTATTAATATCGATCACAAATATATTTTTGATTTTTTTTTCATTTTATAAAACTTACATCAAATCTTACATCAAATCTTACATATAATGTAAGTTTCGAGTTTT
>VMHT01124064.1_pt1 | contig 11390 bp, 9 predicted proteins | sample 4693611 | NCBI WGS metagenome assembly VMHT01 (sample SAMN12280063, study PRJNA550983) | marine metagenome | isolation source: seawater sampled from same location over 5 years 0.02-0.2 micron viral filtrate | place: USA: collected off the coast of southern California halfway between the port... ... | reverse complement strand
GGCTCATGTATAAAGGACATATCCTGGAAATTTATAATTTCTGTAAGAGATTTCAATTTTTCTTTGTGATATTTTTTGATGTGATAATTGATTGCATGAAACCGATTGCTGTAAAAAGTTTTTACAATGTTCTTTCCTCCATAACAGGAAAACGCTTTGTTGTGATAAGGTATTAAAATATAACTGGTGTTATCATGTAAAAAAGCGTCACTTATACATGTTTCAATGTACTCGATAATAGTGTAAGGTAACGCACGATATAAATAATATGAGAACGATATGATTATCAAAGCGTACTCAATAAAATTTCCGCCACTATGATTACTTTGATCATTCAAAAATTTGGTTAAAAAAGACACTTGAAAAAGACTGAGTGCGTCCATTTAGTCTAGTATATAACACACAATCATATTTAAGTGTATTTTTCATATGATTTTATCCTATTATGCGAGTTTATTTGTAAAACGACGGTTTTCCATTGGTTAATTTGCCTACTTCCAGACTAATTTCACCTTCATCATCCATGTCATAAATAATTCCGTTTTCTTGGTTATCTGTGTAATATGTTTTTCCTTTGATTTCTATTTCGAAAACCTCGTCATCCTCTTCGGGGGAGTTCTCGTTATCCCCCTCTACGACAGAGGAGTCTCCATCCTCTTCCTCTTCTACTTCAACTTCTTCTTCTTCAACTTCTTCTTCTTCAACTTCCTCTTCTTCAACTTCAACTTCCTCTACTTCAACTTCCTCTACTTCAACTTCCTCTACTTCAACTTCTTCTTCTTCAACTTCCTCTTCTTCAACCTCCTCTTCGTCAACCTCCTCTACGGGGGAGTCTCCGTTTTCTTTTTCTACTTTGACATGGATTTCCTCTACTTCTACGGGTTGTTCAGGTGTTAACTTTCCACGTAGTTTAGAAGCCGCTTCTGCTTGTGTATCATCAATAATAATCACTTCTTTTGGTTGTTTAGTAATGGGCACCTGAGGAGCCCTGGATTGTTCTAATAAACCTATATTTCTCGTCACGATTTGCACTAACATACGTAACTCTTTATTCTTTTTGGCTAGTTTTTTGTTTTCTTTCATTAACTTTTTGACAATAGGTAATTGTTCTAAGATCTTCATCGATTGTAAAACTTCCATTTGATTTGATTCCATGATAATGCTATGAGTTTATATGAATACAATCAAATCAAATTTTTAATTCAATTTTTTTATGTATATTTCTGTTAACCCCCCCCCTCTGAAAAAATACTCCCACACACGAAATAAAAATATACATATATAAAAATGAACCCGATTGTCTTGTCATCCATTATACTACTCGGATTAGACGCCATTTTTCTAAACCTCATTAGTAAACATTTCCATGAACAAATATTCAAAGTGCAGAAAGAACCGATGCGTGTGAATATGTTGGGAGCCGTTTTGTGTTACATATTACTCATTTTCGCCATTAACTTTTTCGTCATCCGTGAAAAAAAATCCCCGTTATACGCTGCACTCCTAGGATTCATAATATATGGCGTATATGAAACCACATCATATGCATTGTTAAAAAAATGGTCACTTACAACGGTATTGATGGATTCTTTATGGGGCGGAATTTTATTTGGATTGACCACATATATTGTTTATCGTGTAATTCATTGATGAACACAACACGTTTTTTCGCAATTTTGTTCTTTATTTGGTTGTGGATCTTTATTTGGTTGTTTAAGTGAATAAAACTTATCAAACTTACATTTATCATGTTTGCCCAAAACCATATAGGCCCTTATTTTCTTGAAAATTCCCTTGTTATAATCCAATCGTATAATGTTTTTATCGAACAGATTCATGGATTTTGTGGTAACATTCACACCACAAATTCCCAAATATAGTTTCGCCGTCACAGATGGATGAGTTGCTTTCTTGATGATGACGTCATAATCCACAAATTCATCATGTTCCAACTGACTGATACTGTAATACGCCATTAAGATCGCAATACAAATATCCCCGTTCGGAATAATACCTATTTGGGATTTGATTTCATTGGCAAATTCGGTCAATATTTCGATGTCTTCGTGGTTACAACAGCATATTGTGGGTGGATCACAATTCGATAGTATATCCTTTTCTCTTGTCTTTCTTTTTCTATTATATCGGCGAATATTAAAGATCAAATCCTTGAAATATTCATCTACAAAATACGAGTTTGCCTGTACCATATCATTATGAGTTATGAGTTGTTCTTCCATTTTGTTTTCTGTGGTTGTGTATATGTAGACTTGCCACAAATTTTATTCAATTTTTTATTTATCAACCAATCACCTCATGAAAAATTGAGGGCGTACCACACGACGTTGTTTGTTTCCTTTGGAAAATGTGAAAATCAGTGTATGGTTACCGGAATTTTCGTTCACATCCATGTTATTTTCAAGCACAGGTTCGGATATAGGCACAGGATGAAGAGTCTCTTTGGCAATGGGATACCGATCACCCCAGTTAGGTAAAGAATCTTTCATTTTGGTCGCATTTACAAAGATTTTGTTCATTGATTTTACATTGGAGAGATCCCAACTGTTTATATTTTGCTCAAAACTGTTTGCATTCATAAACATTTCATCCATATTTGTCACACTAATTGTATTCCAATCACGAATATCTTCATTAAAACGGTGATTATTTTTAAACAGTCCAGACATGTTGGTCACATTGGACGTATCCCATTCAGATATATCTCCATATTTCCGAATGGCCAATGGTTTGTTGATTGTCCATAGATGCACTGCGTCATAAATATTTTTATCATTTATATCTTCATTAAAATAGAAATAATCCGGATTATTGGGCGCACTCCACACATCATTCATTTGGATTGCATTTTCAAACATGTGTTCGAAATCTTCCACCTCGGATACATCCCATAATTTCACATTTTGGCAAAATTCTCCACATCCGAAAAACATATAGGACATGTTGGTCACATTAGATGTATCCCAGTTTTCAATCGGATTATTGAATTTCTTGGCATTGTAAAACATAGAATCCATATTGAGCACATTAGATGTATTCCACTTGCCAATCTTACCGTTAAATTCACGTGCTTTGTAAAACATATATGCCATGTTGGTCACGTTGGATGTATCCCAGTTTTCAATATTTCCGTTGAAAACCGTGGCCCCGTTGAACATGGCCCTCATGTTTTTCACATTTCCAGTGTTCCATTTATTCAAGGGCATATCGAACAAAATGGCGCCATAAAACATGTAAGCCATGTTGGTTACCTTGGATGTATCCCAGTTTTCAACCGGATTATTAAATTTCGCTGCACTGTACATCATATATGACATATCGATTACATTGGATGTATTCCATTTTCCAATAGGCTGTTTGAACAAATGCGCATAATAGAACATATGGGTCATGGTGGTGACCTTGCTTGTGTTCCATTCATCCAATGGTGAATTGAATACTAACGTCCTAAAAAACATATATGACATATCGGTCACATTGGAAACATCCCAACGTTTTGTTTGGTCCACTATTTTGGTATTAATATTGGCTTTAAAACTCTGAGCGTAATAAAACATGTGGGACATATTCGTCACCTTGGATGTATTCCATGTACTAATATCTCCGTTAAAGTGGATCGCCTTGTAAAACATATGCGACATATTTGTAACATTGGAAGTATCCCAACTACCAATATTCTCATTAAAATCTGTACAGTCTTGAAATAATCCTTCCATATTGGTCACTTGTGAAACATTCCATTCTTCAATAGGTCCATACATGGTCAATGCCACTTCGCGATTTTTGATCCATAATTGCACGGCGTCATGAATATTGTTGTCATGGAGATTTAATTTCATATATAGAGTCATTGAATAAAAATCACTTTTTACAAACGCATTGTAGTGTATTTTACTTTACAAAACATGCGTTCTTTTTGGATGATTTATTCACAAATATGTATTTTGTAAAAAAATTGAATTCAATAATTTATAATATACATATACTATAGTTTCATAATGGACAATAAGCGACAAACCTTTTATTCGTTTCTAAATGCACATATGGTCACAAAAACAGACACGAGTGAAGTAACAAATACAAGGATCAATCCAGGCGGCAAATTTCACATCAATGACAATGAATATTTTAGCAAATTCTTGCCACTGTATTATCGTGACGTAGTTTCTAAAAACCGTGACGAGTCGCTTACTGAAAAACAGAGAGTTACCGATGGACCGATTGCCGTTGATTTTGACTTTCGGTACACATTGGAAACAACAAGTAAACAATATTCAGAAAAAGACGTAAAAACGATGATTATGGAGTATTTGCAAGAATTGAAAAACATCTTTCAATTTACTGATACTCCATTTCCGATCTACATTTTTGAGAAACCTCATGTAAATAGATTGGAAGAGAAAAATGTGACCAAAGATGGTATTCATATGATTATTGGAATTCAAAGTGATCGCGAGACACAAATGTTGTTGCGTGAGGCAATGATGGAACGTTTGAAGAAGATATGGGGACATTTGCCATTATTGAACACTTTTGAGGATGTTTTAGACAAGGGGATTTCACAGGGGACCACCAATTGGCAATTATATGGTTCGAAAAAGCCAAATCATGATACTTATCGTTTGACACATGTGTTTGAGTTTGAGTTTGATGAAAGTAATGGTGATTTTATCGAAAGTGTCACAAATATCCGTAAATTTGACTATAATAAAGATTTTGCAAAATTGTCCGTGCGATATAATGACCACCCATACTTCTTCTTGGCGGATAATTTTATACCCCTTCATGATGCTTATAAGGAGAAAACCATGGAGAAAAAGAAGGTTGTTGCAGCACGTGCCAGTTATAATAGTGATAATCAACTGAGTTCACATACTCATTTCCAAAGTATTGAAGAGATTAAAGAGGTATTTGAAACCTTCAAAGAATCGTTGAATATGAATGAGCATGATATATTGGAAGCCGCAGAACTGGTCATGATTTTGCCAAAACAATATTATAGTAATTACGATAAGTGGATACGTGTGGGATGGGCCTTGCGAAATATTAGTGATAAGTTGTGGATTGCATGGGTATTATTTAGTTCACAATGGGAAAATTTCCGTTTGGACAGTATTGGTACAGAATTGATGACGATTTGGAAGGATCGGAAAAGAGAAAACGGATTAACCAAAGGATCCATTATTTATTGGGCTCAAACGGATAATCCCGTGGAGTTTAAAAAAGCACAAGAGAATCACATTGATTATTATTTGCGCTTGTCTATCAAAAACATAACTCCCGATGGAGTCATCAAAAACGAGAAAAACATTGGTTGTGGTGATGCAGACATTGCGAAAATATTGTTTATGATGAAAAACCATCAATATAATTGTGCGGCGGTGAAATCGGACCAATGGTATAAATTCCAAAATCACCGATGGGTAGAAAATGACTCAGGAACTAGTTTGCGAAAGTCAATATCGGAGGAACTCCGTGATTTATATAGAAGAAAGATTGATGATTATGGAATGTCGTTATCTAGTAATGGATCATCGGAAGACAATTTGAAAAAATCGGAGGGTATGACCAACAAAATATTGGAAATTATCATGAAACTATCGCAAACTACACATAAAGATCATATTATGAAAGAAGCCAGGGAATTGTTTTATGATCCCGATCAGAAATTCCTGAACAATTTGGATTCGGATCCATATTTGTTATGTTTCAATAATGGTGTCCTTGATATGCGTGAACGGCAGTTTCGCAAGGGACGTCCGGATGATTATTTGCAAAAATGCACAAATATTGATTATAAGAAATTAGATCGTGAACGGGATGGTGAAACGATCAAAGAAATAGAGGATTTTATGGAGAAATTATTTCCGTTGGAAGAACTACGTGATTACATGTGGAAGCATTTGGCATCATTACTTTTGGGCATTAACAAGGATCAAAAATTGCATATTTATATTGGTGGTGGTGCCAATGGTAAATCCGTGTTTACGGATTTATTGAAAAAGTGTTTTGGTGATTACCATGACGGAAGTGTACCGATTTCAATGATTACTCAGGCTCGTCAAAAGCAGGGAACGGCCTCACCGGATATTGTCATGTTGAAGGGATTGCGTGTGGCGATTATGCAAGAGCCATCGAAAAATGACCAGATCAATGATGGTGCAATGAAAGAATTGGTCAGTGGTGTGGAGCCAATTAGAGGTAGACCTATGTGGGGAGTACCAATTCAATTCGTACCTCAGTTCAAATTATGTGTTTGTTCCAACAATTTGCCAAAAGTAAGTAATACGGATCATGGTACTTGGCGTCGTATTGCGGTGGTACCTTTCATGAGTACTTTTACGGATAATCCGGAAGTTGGCGATCCGGATCGGCCATATCAGTTTCAAAAAGATCCGAGTATTAACGACAAATTTGACAAATGGTGTGAAGTTTTGATGTCTATGTTGGTAGATATACTATTTAGTGCACCGGATGATAAATCCATGGGTCGATTGATACCGTGTAAAATTGTGGATGCTGCCAGTAAGAAATACAGGGATCGCGAGGATCACATTAGTGAATTCATTAGTGAGAAAATCGTCAAAGACCCGAACGGTCGTATTACCAAAACGGGTATCAACAACGAATTTGCAAATTGGTACCAAGGTACCTATGGTCGTGGTGGTCCAACAAATAAAGAGGTACATGAGCGTTTGGATGCTGAATTGGGTAAATATAGTTCGAAAATTAGCGGTTGGGGTGGTTATCGCATTTTGACCACGGAAGATATAGAAAATGTATACAATAGTGATGATGATGAAGACATTGATGATATTAGCGATGGTGATATTTGAATACTTGAAAGATTCACACCCTTGACAAAAACGCAATAAAAAATGATTTTGTAATACATGAAAATTATTTTTTACTCAACTAACTACTGGTTTAACTATCTAACCTATCTAATCCGTTCCAATATGCAATTTGTTCGCGACAGGATCATATTTGCCGATCTCTTCCTGAGTTTCACAATCATATACATTATTTTCATCATCTTTTAGGTAATTTTTACCCTCAAAACTCCATCTTCTAACAACAACTTCCTCTTCATAGTCTTCTTCCTCCATTTCGTCGAAAGATTCCATTTTTGGCACTTCAATAGGTTCCGGAGCAGGTTCCTTTTTTGCCTTTTTGGGTGCAGGAGGAGGTTGTGTAGGAGTTTTGGAAGTTTCAGGTGTCTTAGGAGTCTTAGGTGTCTTAGTAGTTTTCTTTGGCTTCGGAACATTTTCAGGTGCATCCAATTCATCATCCGTTAAAACTGGTGTTTTGATTCCTTGTTCTTCTACAACTTCTACATCCTTCTTTGACTTTCTTTTTCTTTGCATTTTTGGTTTATCAATGACTTCTACAACGCATTCAACAATAGGTTCTGATTCTTCAATTGAATTATCTACTTCTGTAACAGACTCGGCATCTGTAACACTAATAATTTCAATGTCTTTTGGATTTTCTGATTCATCGGATTTTTTTGGTTCATCGGATTTTTTTGGCTCATCGGATTTTTTTGGTTCAACGGATTTTTCAGAATCACATACCTGAGACTCCGCGCTTTGCGCGGCGGCAACAATCGAGTCTATCAATTTTTCTTCTTCCGAACGGTTGTCCACTATTTCCTTCTTCTTAGGACCACGTTTTTTTGGCGGTTCACTAGGATCCTTTTTCTTTTTCTCCTTGACGGGCTTGCGCATCGCACGTAATTCCGCCGTCATACTGCTCTTAATACCCTTGTAACCTTCAAAGAAGTCATCCAAGTATTGTTTTTGAGCATCGGCTTCTTGAAACAACGAAATACTTCCGTTCAGCATGGTCTTATAAACGTCTTCATTGATAACATCACTGTTTTTGAATTCGTTTAATAATTTGTAAACCAATACAACATAACGGTTATATTTATCGGTGAGTTTAGTGGCATTAACCTTGGTAGTAGATGCTTCGGTAGACATGTTATCTTGTTGATTATTACTTATATTGGGTATTTATGCATACTGAGAAAATGTTAAAAAACAATTCAATTTTTTTTATTTCTCAATACAAACGATAACACAAAATGAAGCCACCAAAAATAAAGGTCGCGTAGAAATCAAAAAAAATATGATCGATATATAATATATAATCACCATGATGAGAAGTACAATTACCAAAGTAACACGAACACTAATAAATAAACCCAGCGTGAAGAAACCAATACAGCCTGTTGTTAACAACAAACTAGCATATAGTGACTTTTTGAAAATATATAAGTGGAAAAATGTTCGGTGATTTTTTTGGATTTTTTTGGAATTCCAAAAAAAAGTGACTTGCGCGAGAATATTTCAGCAGCAGCAAAAAAATAGATTTTTGAATTCAATATCTTTTTTTGCATGATGGCGGTGTAGGCTGCTGTTAGGAGGTAGACGCGCCACAAAACAAATCGTTTGTTGAGTGAACATGGAGAAGATAAACGCGACTGAACTGGAAACGTTACGAGTGTGCTTTCCTCAGATGGGAGTGAAAGGAGATGTGGATGAGTTTATCAAGGTGAAGGTGGAATATGACAAATTGAAAATTAATTCCAACGGACAAGTGACAGTGCTTGACCTTTCCTACGACCAACTAACTGGAGAGATTCCGAAAGAACTGGGAAATCTCAATGCGTTGGGAGATCTTGATCTTTCCAACAACCATCTAACTGGAGAGATTCCGAAAGAACTGGGAAGTCTCAATGCGTTGGTATATCTTGATCTTTACAGCAACCAACTAACTGGAAAGATTCCGAAAGAGTTGGGAAATCTTAGCGCGTTGGAAAAACTTGACCTTTCCCGCAACCAACTAACAGGACAGATTCCGAAAGAGCTGGGAAATCTCAATGCGTTGACAGTTCTTATCCTTTACAACAACCAACTAACTGGAGAGATTCCGAAAGAGTTGGGAAATCTCAGCGCGTTGACATGGCTTGAACTTAACAACAACCAACTAACAGGACAGATTCCGAAAGAGTTGGGAAATCTCAGTGCGTTGGAAGAACTTTGGCTTCACAACAACAAACTAACTGGAGAGATTCCGAAAGAACTGGGAAATCTCAATGCGTTGAAAGAACTTTACCTTTACTACAACCAACTAACTGGAGAGATTCCGAAAGAACTGGGAAATCTCAATGCGTTGAAAGAACTTTACCTTTCCGAGAACCAACTAACAGGAGAGATTCCGAAAGAGTTGGGAAATCTCAATGCGTTGAGAAAGCTTGATCTTAACAACAACCACGACTTAAAGGTAGACTTGTCTGCTTTATCTTCTTTCCACTTTGAAGTGGATGTGAGTGGCATAAACACAATCAAAACCAAACCTTTGAAGTCTCCATTAGACTATTTCATGATTGCTCAATATGTAATTCTGGGATACGCAGACTTGATCACAGACATTATTGTCATCGTCACATTGATCAACACAGATAGGGTTGGTTTGGCAACGATCAACATTTTTTTTATTGTGTTAGGAATGTTCCTAGGCTATTGGAACACGAAAGAGCGAACCTTATGGGATTTGTTTTTGAATGTTACACAATTGTCCATATTGGTTGATGGGTTTCAGACCTTGAAAGAAGGAAAACAAACCGACGGATTGGTAAAAAGTAAAAAAATGGACGCCATTGTTCGATCGATGCCATCTGTTATTCTTCAATTATTTTCTGTTTTGATTGATTTAGAAAAGTACCCAGCAGGAACATACGCGTACAACACTTTTATTGCCTCTATTGCCCTTGGTATATTGGGCGCATCCGTTACTCTATCTGGACTCCATTACAAAGCGGGAAATCGCTTGTTATCATGGCAGTTTGGAGTAATTAATTTGTATTACTTTTCAGAAATATTGATGCGATGTATATTGGTTGCCATTGCATTCGTCTCTGTGCAGGAATATGCTTTTATTGCAGTTGGAATTGATGTGTTTTTGCGAGTATTAGTAGTTACGAAGAGCGGAATAGAAGACATAGTTCGCAAAATAAAAAACATAGACATTTCCATGACTTGTCTTTATTTAGGAAGTGATAATGCTTTAAATTACTTGGAAGCGTGGAATTTAGGCTCACTCCTGACTTTTCTAGAATCCTTAATATTTATCATCGTTATGTTGACGCTAGACACGGATATTTTACACACATTGCGCACACGACAAACCGCACAACATTTGTGTTATGTTATGTTATGCTCATTCTTTGCGAAAACAGGATTGTATTACTACATAGAGAATGAAATGGAAAGTCCAAAAGATGATAACGTGGGCACTGAAACTCAAAACGAAATGCATCCAGTCTAATTACGGATGTTGAAATAATAGTTTACAAAAAAATGGTTTAACGCTAATATTAGTTACATTATGAATAACTAAACATGAACTGAAAACACTTTATCTTCATCTACTTCCGAAACAAATCCACTATTTTTTCATAACTATAAAAATTCACTCCATTTACAATGTACGATCGCAACAAGCAAATTCCCAGGCCTTTATATAACCCACCACCTTTATATGCCTCCACGATAGTTTTGCAAGATTCATTTTGCATCCGTGTTTTCACCGTATCTATCGGGTATGTCAATATCCACGAACTTATACCCGCGAAACCGCCACTCACAAACGCTGAATACTTCTCTTGTTTCAAATATTGATAAACAGAGAAATACAAATACGTAGACGGTATTTCACTCAAACAAACCACATGAAAATTGCGAAACGACCGCATGACATTAGAAACACTCAATTCATATGGTATATTGCATTGTTTCATAATTTTGAATTTGTCAAAAGGCGTTATAATCACAGTACTAACTGCCGCCGTGAGTACGTTTCCCACTTGTTTGTTTTCACTATGATTGATGAAGAAATTATTCAACCCAAAACAAATGGAATTGATTGCGGAATTTTGTACAAGTGGATAGGTCATCCCTTGAAACAGTCGTTTTATGGTCATTTCGGTGTAGATTCTATATGTCTTTGTATATATGTTTTGTTGATATAGGGTCTTTATGGTGTCAAATGGATACCCTATCATGATATGCAGCGCTCCCGAAACGGATGAACTAAACAAAGCCACTGATGTCGGTATTTTTTTTGGTCTATCTTTTGTGTCCATACTAATTGATATAACATAATATAATATGTTATATGTAAATTGTTTTCGTTCTAAGGGTATAAAGATAATGACAGAAGAAAATATATCCATACTCAGAATGCCCCGATGTTGTAAATCCTTCTTCAAAACGAAGTTTTTCAGTATTAACCCTAAAAAAGGATATTATGACAAAAACACATATAGTTTTGTGAGTTACATGTAGATAAAAAAATGAAAATAA
>VMHT01091589.1_pt1 | contig 11391 bp, 12 predicted proteins | sample 4693611 | NCBI WGS metagenome assembly VMHT01 (sample SAMN12280063, study PRJNA550983) | marine metagenome | isolation source: seawater sampled from same location over 5 years 0.02-0.2 micron viral filtrate | place: USA: collected off the coast of southern California halfway between the port... ... | reverse complement strand
TAGCGACTGAAATTTTGGTGGGGGTGTAAGGACATGAAGGAATTACAGAAGTTCACAGCTAATGGTATCAGATCAGAGTTAGGAATATCAGGCTATAAATTAAATGATACTTTAGCCAAAGTTGAGTCTGTTGGTGAGGATAGAGGACACAAGTTATATCTAATGAAGGATGTGGTAAAAGCTTTATATGAAAACAAAACCATATCTTTAGACGAAGCAAGAAAAAGAAAACTATCAGCAGAGGCAGAACTACAAGAATTAGAACTAAAGAAACAAAAAGGTATTCTTATTCCTTTAGAATTAATTGAACAACAATGGTCATCTATTGTTCATAGTTGTAAACAAAAGATGCGATCAATACCGAATAAACTCGCACCGATTTTATCAGTAGAAAATAGCATAGAAGTATGTAAGAACTTATTAAACAAGGAGATACATTTAGCACTTGATGAACTTAGCAAAAACAAAGAAGTACCCATTGCAGACAGTGAGGAACTTAGATCATCTGACGATAGCGACACTGAAGAAGTTCAAACCACCAAAGCATCTAACAGTAAGTGAATGGTCTGAAGAGTTTAGATTTCTATCAGCAGAGAGTTCTAGCGAAACAGGTAAGTATTATTTAGAAAGAGCTATCTATCAGCAGGGAGTGATGGACGCACTTTCTGATCCAGAAGTAAGACGAGTTGTTTTTATGACCAGTTCGCAGATTGGTAAGACAACTATCTTAGAGAACATTATTGGATATTTTATACATCACGAACCAGCACCCATATTAGTCGTGCAACCAACTCTGGCTATGGCACAATCATTTTCTAAAGATCGACTAGCTCCTATGATTAGAGATTGTCCATCTTTAAAAGGATTAATTAAAGATCCACGAACACGATTTGCAGAAAATACAACACTGCATAAAAAATTTGATGGGGGTCATATCTCGATAGTAGGTTCAAACTCCCCTAGCTCTTTGGCATCACGACCAATTAAAATTCTACTTGTTGATGAATTAGATCGTTTTGAATTATCCGCAGGTGGTGAGGGTGATCCTCTCAATCTTGCCATTAAAAGAACAACAACCTTTTGGGATAGAAAAATATTCATTTGTTCGACTCCGACAATTAAAGGCATCTCAAGAATAGAAGCAGAATATGAATTAGGTGATCAAAGAAAATTTGAAGTACCCTGTCCTGAATGTGAAGAGACACAAGTTTTAAAATGGCAAAATGTTATCTTTGATAAAGAAAATTTAGAAGCAACTTATTATTTATGTGAACACTGTCAAGCTCACTGGAATGACTCCATGAGATGGCAAGCAATTAAAAAAGGTCATTGGCAAGCCACTAAAGATTTTACTGGTGTTGCATCATTTCATCTATCTGAATTATATTCTAGTTGGACTAGATTATCAGATACAGTTAGAAACTTTTTAGAAGCTAAAAAATTTCCTGAAACATTAAAGGTTTGGATTAATACTGCTCTTGGTGAGTCGTTTGAAGATAAGGGAGAAGGTGTTGATGTACCTCTACATGAAAGAGTAGAAGCCTACACTTATGAAAATGTTCCAGAAGGAGTTTTAGTTGTTTGTGCTGGAGTCGATGTTCAAGATACTCGATTAGAAGTCACATTCTTAGGTATTGGATTTGATGAAGAGATTTGGATTATTGATCATCGCATTATTCATGGTGATCCTTCAACAAATCAACTATGGGATAAATTAGATCAAGAACTAAGTAAATCATTTAGAAGAGAGGACGGAAAAAAATTACATTTAGCAACAGCTTGTGTAGATAGTGGTGGACACTTTACAAACCAAGTATTGACGTTCTGTCGTTCTAGATTTAGAAGAAGAATATTAGCGATCAAAGGTATGGCTGGATCAAGAGCAATATTTCCTAAAAGAGCATCGCAAAACAATTCTATGAGAACTCCATTATTTATGATTGGTGTAAGCAGTGCAAAAGATGTTTTATTCGCTAGATTGAAAATAGATCAAGAAGGTGCTGGATATATTCATTTTCCTAAAAATCTTGATGACGAATATTTTCTCCAATTAAAAGCAGAAAGAGTAAAAACAAAATATGTCAAAGGAATACCAACTAGAGAATATGTTAAGACAAGAACAAGAAACGAAGCATTAGATTGTCTAGTTTATGGCTATGCCTCATTTATTGGCTTGAATGCAGACCTAAATAAGGTTAAAGATAGAATAGATAGTCAAGAAGAAAATAAGGTGACTCAAAAAAAACTTATGATAAAAAATAACTTTGTGAACTCATGGAAATAGGGAATGGCTAATTTATTCGATACTGCAAACATACAAGAAAGAGAACCAACAGAAATAAGAGCTGGAGACATTCTCCAGTGGAAAAGGACTGATTTACATAAAGATTATCCTAATGATCAATATACCCTGAAATATACTGCTACTGTTTATCATGCTAATCACCATGATATTGATATTACTGCAAGTGCCTCTGGTAATGATTATTTAGTATCTGTCGCAAGTTCCACTACTGTCGGATATGATATTGGTGAATATGACTGGCAAGCATATATCATTAGAAATTCTGATAGTGAGAGAATTACAATCGACTCAGGTCATTGGACTATTGTGGACGATTATGACTCTTCAACTTCTGATGTTAGAAGTCATGCACAAAAAATGCTTGATTATATTGAGTCCTTTTTAGAAACAAAAGCATCAAACGGAGATGTTAGTTCTTACAGTATTGGTGGAAGAAGTTTAACTAAATTTGGATTTGAAGAAATAACACAACTAAGAAATTATTATAGAAGAGAAGTTGTGCAACAAATAAAAAAACAAAGACTCAAAGGTGGTAGATATTCTACAGGTAATAATGTTAAGGTAGTGTTTTAATGGCAATAAAAGATTTTTTTAAATTTGGTAAAAAGAAAAAACTCAAAAGAAGTTATGAAGGTGCGAACACAACAAGATTTTTATCTGACTTTATACAACAATCAAGATCAGCAGATGATGAAATTAGATATTCTCTTAGACAGTTAAGAGATAGAACAAGAGAACTTCATCGCAATAATGAATATGCAAAAAGATTTGTCAATTTAATGGTGACAAACATTATTGGTAATCAAGGAATGACTTTACAGAACAGAGCAAAAGACGGAAACAATGAATTAGATTTTATTGCTAATAGTGTTATTGAAAGTCGCTGGAAGGAATGGAGTAAGTTTGGAAATTGTACGACTGATCAGAAAATGTCATTTCACGATTCATTAAAAATGGTTGTTCAAAGTTTATTTATTGATGGTGAAGTTTTAGTCCAGATGGTTAAAGATAAATCGAATAGATATTTATTCGCCATGAAATTTTTAGATATTGATTTATTAGACGAAGAAAAAAACGAAGTTTTACAAAACGGAAATACTATTCGTATGGGTGTTGAATTAGAAAAAGATACTGATAAACCTGTTGCGTATCATTTGTTTGAATACAATCCTTATGATTATTTTATAGGTACACCAAAGTCTAAAGAAACAATCAGAGTTCCAGCAGATAATATTTTACATATTTATTTTATGGAAAGACCTAATCAAACAAGAGGTGTTCCACCGATGTCACCAACAATTAAAAATTTTAAAATGCTTCATGGGTATTTGGAAGCGGAACTTGTCGCTTCTCGTATTCATGCTTCATCAATGGGTTTTATTGTTTCGCCCAGTGGGGATGAATATATTGGAGATGTAGCACCTGAGAATGAATACACACAACAAATGAAAGTAGAAGCAGGTACATTTCAACAACTGCCAGCAGGTCATGACATTAAAACATTTTCACCTGAACATCCGACCAGTGCATTTGATACTTTTGTCAAATCTATTTTAAGACAAATATCATCTGGTTTAAATATTTCTTATCACAGTTTGGCAAATGATTTAACACAAGTAAATTACTCTTCAATAAGACAGGGTGAATTAGAACAAAGAGAATATTTTAAGACTATGCAAAAATTTATTGTTGATCATTTTTGTAAGCCTATTTATGGAGAGTGGCTCAAGATGGCGATGACTTCTACAGAGATGAATTTACCAATGGCTAAATATGATAAATTTAATTCACCAAATTTTCAGCCTAAAGGTTTCCCTTGGATTGATCCTTTAAAAGAAATTCAAGCTAACATCCAAGGATTAAAAAATGGAATTGTATCTGTTTCTGATATTGCTAGTAATTATGGAAAAGATACAGAAACTTTATTTGAACAAATTCAAGCCGATAAAAAATTAGCAGAGAAGTTTGGTTTAGATTATATGTTTGAGCCTTTTGGTATGGCTTTAAAAGATAATGATAATGTTCAAACACCAGAGGATAGTGATGACAACTAACTTTCCAGAAAAAGGTGATGATAAAAAAATATCTTTAAGAAACTCTAATTTTCCACAATTCGATTATAAGTTTGCTAAAGCGATGAAAGATAATACTCCCAAGATTTGGAGAGCTGGTGGAAATATTCGTGGTAATGAAGCCTATGAATTTTGGACTAAAGCAAGAAATGGTCAAGAAACTGAAGGTGTCACGAAATGGATCAAAGAACGAGAAGCATGGGCATCTCGACACTTTAGAGATGGAAAACAATTTAAAGATGATCCAACATTACAGCCGAATATGTCAAATGTTGCTGGAGTTGTCGCACAAATTAAATGGGGTGTTATTGGTACTCTTGGTGAACAAAGAATGAAAGATGTCATTTTAGAATTGACAAAGAAGCAAGAAGGTAAGAAGAATATAGATATAAAACAAGTTTCTGCGAGTGTGAAAAAAGCCTTAGAAAAAAAGGTCAAAGATCACAACGAAGAAGTCAAGGATAGTAAAGTTAAATGGAATGCCAGAACAACTTTAGCTGAATTGACAAAGGTAATGGAAAGAGGAATTGGTGCATATAAAACTAATCCACAAAGTGTTAGACCGAGTGTCTCATCACCAGAACAGTGGGGATATGCTAGAGTTAATTCCTTTCTTTTTGCATTACGAACAGGAAGATTTCAAGGTGGTAAACATGACACCGATTTATTACCAGAGGATCATCCAATGAAACCAAAAAAAGATGAGGAAAAGAAAATGGTTGATATAGAAAAAAGACACATCATCGCTGTTTCAGAGGATGAAGATAGTGTCACAATTAAATATGGTAAATCAGATGATTATGAAAGTGGTCTCCAAAGTCGTGAAAAAGACGAGGATAAGATGGATCATTTAGAAGAAGAAGAAAAAGATGCTCATTATGATGAAGAAAAAGATATGCACGAAGATGAGGAAAAAGATGGTCATGAAGATGAAAAGAAGGAAATGACCGATGAGGAAGAAAGAGATGCACACGAAGAAGAAGAAGAAGAGGAAGAAGATAAACAAGATAAAGCCTTTTCAAATAATGTAGTGTATAGACATTTTTCATTAAAATCAGAAGAAAGTGAAATGATTGATGAAAAAAATAGAACTGTAAGAATAGCATTCTCCTCTGAACAGCCTTATGAAAGAGATTTCGGAATTGAAATTTTAGATCATGATAGAGCTAATTTAGAATTTATGGCTTCAGGAAATGCACCATTGTTATTAGACCATGATGCAACGAAGCAAATAGGAATTGTTGAAAACGCTTCAATAGACTCTGACAAGGTAGGAAGAGCCTCAGTAAGATTTGGAAAATCACCACTGGCTGAAGAAGTTTTTAATGATGTAAAAGATGGAATACGCAGAAACATTTCTGTGGGTTATGAAGTCTTTGATATGAAGGCAGTCGAGAAGGGAAGCGAGGAAGAGGGATCTTCCAAACGGACTTTCAGAGTTGCGTTCAAGCCATTAGAAGCTAGCATAGTTTCAATACCAGCAGATACTTCCGTTGGTGTTGGGCGATCTGCTTCAATTACTACAAACAATAGAATAGAAGGGAAAAACAACATGTCCGAAGAAAAAACAGTAAATCCTAATGATATTCTGAAAGCTGAAAGAAAAAGAGTTGATGAGATTTTAGCTTTAGGCTCTGAGCATAACTGCAAAGACTTAGCAAATGATCACATCAAATCTGAAACTTCAGTAGAAGAATTTAAAGGGGTTTTATTAAACCAAATAAAAGATAAGCCATTATCATCAAGTAATGAATTAGGTTTATCTAAGAGAGAAAAACAAGAATATTCTTTATTCAAAATGATCAATGGTCAATTATCTGGTCGTTGGGATAACGCAACTTTTGAAAGAGAGTGTTCAGATGAAATCGCAAAACGTACAGGTAAAGCACCTCAAGGTATGTATGTTCCAACAGAAATCTTTGCAAGAGACTTAACTCAATCAACTGCAACTGCTGGTGGACACATTACCCCAGATACACACAGAGGCGATTTATATATTGATGCACTTAGAGAACAGGCTTCTGTTCTTAGAGCAGGTGCTACAGTATTTAGAGGATTAAAAGGGGATATTAAAATACCTCGTTTAACAACTAAAGGCACTGTAGGATTTGTTGCTGAAAATTCAGCAGTATCAGAAACTAACCAAGCATTTGATCAGGTCACAATGACTCAAAGAGACCTTGGTGGTTTTGTAGATATCTCAAGACAGCTAATGAACAATGCAAATCCATCAATCGAGCAGATTGTAAGAAACGATATGACACAGCAAATTGCTCTTAAAATTGATGATGTAGCATTTGAAGGTGGAGCATCTAATGAGCCAACTGGTATTACACAAACAGCAGGCATTGGTTCTGTTGCTATTGGTACTAATGGTGGTGCGATTACTTATGATGCAACTATTGATCTTATCAAAGAAGTTGCAACAGATAACGCACTTAAAGGTAGTCTGGGTTATGCTGTGACTCCTGAGGTTGTTTATCAAATGAGAAAAACACCAAAGGTAGCATCAACTGACTCAATGATGATTATGGACAGTGCTGATAGTCTTAACGGATATCCAGTATTCCAAACATCTCAATTACCTAAAGACCTTACAAAAGGATCATTAAGTAGCACAGCTCATGCGATGATCTTTGGAAACTTCCAAGATTTATTAGTGGGTTTTTACTCAGGTCTTGATATCCTTGTTGATCAGTTTACTGGTGCTTCAGCAGGAACAGTAAGATTAGTATTCTTCCAAGGTGTAGATATTGCAGTTAGACATCCTGAGTCTTTCTCAGCAATTCTAGACATTGACGAGACTGCATAATAATAAATAAATAATATCCAGCATCCCATTAGGGGTGCTGGTTTACAAGGAAGGTTAAAAAATGAAAATTAAATTAATTAGAAATGTTTGCTTAGATGGTAAATCATATTCCAAAGATGATATAGTTGATACCACTGATCAGAATGGTAGCCAGCTAATTAGGATGGGTAAAGCTATTCCTTCTGATGGACAAAATAAATCTGTTGGACTAAAAGCATCTAAACCTAAAAAAAAATTAGAAGTTAAGGATGAATCCACCAGTAGTAGTATCTTGGATTGACTCTGGCTACGCTGACTCCTCTTGGATAGAAGCTAAGTCAAGAATAAATAAACCGATGCCAACTGCTCATTCAGTCGGTTGGCTTTATCATAAATCAAAAGACAAAGTCATCTTGTATTCTGCTTGGTGTTCCATAGATGGCAAATACGAAGATGGTTGCGAAGGATCATTACAAGAGATTGCAACTAAAAATATTTTAAGTATAAAAGAATTATCATGGCAGTAGAAAAAGTAGAAGATAGAACATTATTATTAGCAGACTTTGGTATCACAGCCACAGTCACACCTAGTGGTGGAAGTGCCTCGGACATTACTGTGATTTTTGATAATGAGTATATAGACGTAGATATTGGAGAAGCTGGGGTACAATCTACACAACCAAAATTTATATGTAAGACAACTGATGTCTCTTCTTTAACAGAAGGAGATACTGCTGTTATTAATTCCACAACTTACTACATTCAAATTATCCAACAAGATGGAACAGGATTTAGTGAAGTCTTTTTAAGGGTAGCTAGCTAATGGCACATCAAAGAAAAACGATTAGAGATAATGTGATTACTACTTTAACTGGATTGACCACTACAGGATCAAGAGTTTTTAATACGAGAATACTTCCTAATTTAGAGAGCAATCTACCCTGTCTAAATGTTTACACCATTTCAGAAAGTAGCGAGGAAGTCGATTTTTTATCCATTCAACGAGACCTAACTTTGGCTATTGATGGATATGCAAAAAATTCTTCTACAATAGAAGATGCCTTAGACACAATATCTAAAGAAGTTGAGAATGCTTTAGGAACTGATGTCACCAGAGGCAATACAGCTTACGATACTTTTTTGTCATCAACAGAAATGGACTTATCGACAGAAGGTGATATACAAATGGGTACAGTAAGACTTCAATTTACTATTCGTTATAGAACTGCTAAAACGGATAGTGAAAGTCATTCATAAGAAAGGAATATAAAAATGGCAACTATATATGGCAACAATGGAGAAATTAAGATTTCTTCTACTGCGGTAGGAGAGGTAAAATCTTGGTCTCTGACAATAAGTAGAGATACAATCGAAGATACATCTATGGGAGATGACTCAAAAACTTTTGTTTACGGAAAAGCATCTGCATCTGGAACGATTGAAGTTCACTTTGATGATGATGACTCTGCTCAAGGAACACTAAGAGATGCTGTTCTTAACGGAACTTCAGTAGCTTTAGACTTATTTACTAATGCTAGTGCAACAAGTGGTACTGATTACTATTCATGTACAGCCTTAATTACTTCACAAGATATCAGTGTTGAAATGGACTCCATTGAAAGTAGAACTTATAATTTTACAGTAAATGGTGCAGTGACTAAGAGTGCAGTATAGGTAAATGCGAGAGATAGATAAGCTGAAAGAGTCCTATAAAGGACAACAAAAACTAGAGTTAAAAATCCCAGAGATAGGAGATCAGATTTATGCTGTTGATCCTTTAACTGTTAAAGACGCACAAAAGATATTAGGTCTGTTCAACGATAAGAAAGAGTTTGAAGGCTTAGTAGAATGTGTCATGAAGTTAAAGAGAGAAGATGGAAGTTCTGTTTTTCTACCTAATGATCGAACTTTTTTAATGGGAGAAACTTCTATTGCTTTTGTTCAAAGAATTGGGAATGAAATTGCTCAATATTATTTATCATCTGTAAGTGCTGGTGAAGTAAAAAAAAACTCTTAAATAATGTAGATTATTTTAATTTATTCGTACTTGCTGAACATTTACACAAAACTGCTTATGAAATCGAACAAATGGATTTTTATGAGTACATAGCTTGGGGAGAATACTTAGACATAAAAAGTAAACGCAAATAATGGCTAAAGATGTAAAATTTAATATAACAGCAGTTGATAGAACAAAAAATGCTTTTAAGTCTGTTTTAGGTGGACTGAAAAAAGTATCAGGTGCTTTATTAAATTTTAAAACAGCTATTGCAGGTGCTGTTGGTGTTGCTGGATTAGGGTTATTAATTAAACGATCCTTAGAGGCAACAGACCGCATAGGAAAACTTTCTAGTGTTTTAGGTTTCTCTGTTAAAGAACTCCAAACATTTAAATTAGCTTCCCAAATTGGTGGAGTAGAATTAGAAACCTTTTCTAAAGGTGTAAGACGATTAGTCGATAACTTTGGTGACTTCATGGATGGCACTGGAGAGGCTAAGAAAACATTTGAAGCATTAGGTATATCTGTTGAAGAGGCTAATAAACTCAGTGGTGATCAATTTGCCATTTTAGGATTAGTTGCTGATCGTTTAAATTTAGTCACTAATAGCACAGATAAACTTAAATTTGCTATTGAAATATTCGGTGGTCGTGGTGCTGAACTCATCAATGTTTTAAAAGGTGGTTCTGAAGCTATTGCAGAATTTCAAAGACAATCAGAACAATTTGGTGCTTTAAATGAAGAACAAGTAAAACAAGTTGAGGATTTAAATGACTCTATAGTAAGACTTAAAACTTCTTTTGCTAATATTACAAATCAAGTTGTTGCTAATCTATCACCAGCTTTAACTTCTTTAATTGATGATTTTAATGAATCTTTAACTACCACTGAAGAAGGTGGATCAAAGGTCACTGAATTAGGGAAAACAATTTCTATTGCTGTAATTAAGGGTGTTAGAACAAGTTTACAAGCATTAGCTGAATTAATAGCAGGATTTGAAAATACATTTTTAAAATTTAGAATTTTTGAACGCAATCCTGTTTTTTTCTTCAAAAAAGATATACAGAATTTTAAAGAATTAGAAGAAGAATTAAATAAACAAAAGGCTGTACTAGAAGCATTTAAAGAAGCAGGGGGTGAGGGCTTCTTAGAGTTTGAGGGTAGAAGATTTCTGCCTGCTATGTTTGAAGCAGATGTTAAAAGACTTGAAGCATTTGTTGAAGAACTTAGAGAAGCAGGTTTTACAATAGATGGTTCTTTTACAAAAAGTATTAATGTTTTAAATGATTTAGAAAAAAGTGTTTTAAATAATAATCAAGCCTTAGAAGATTTATCTGTAATTAATCGTGAGATTACACTTGCTGATAATATTATCAAAACTAATGCAAATGTAGATATTTTGCATGGATCGTTAGAAGAATTACATGATCAGTTTCGAGAAACATTTCAATTATCAACTCTAGAAAAATTTAAAATAAAAATATCAGATTTAAAAGTTGGAGCATTTGATGTTTTAATTTCTACCACAGAAAGTCTAAGTGAAAGTTTTGCAAAAACATTTACTGACGCAATCTTTCAAGTAAAGAGTTTAAAAGATGGTATGAGAGAGTTAGCTCGAAATGTAGTGATGCAATTAATTCAAGGTTTAATTCAAATAGGTTTACAAGTATTTATTTTTGATCCTTTATTAAAAAAGATTAGAAGCATGGCAGATGAAGAAAAGAAAGTGAATGATCAACTGAAAACTCAAATAGGCTTGCGTTTAATCTTAGCTTTATTCGGTGGTGGTCGAGCTAGTGGTGGTAATGTAGAAGGTTCATCAGGTGGTCGTGCTAGTGGTGGATATGTTCAAGGTTCAAGACCGATGGGTGGAGCTACTGGTCGTGGAAAAGCATATATGGTGGGCGAGAGGGGTGCAGAATTATTTCGCCCCAGTGAAGATGGAACAATTATTCCTAATGACAAATTAGGAACTACCAATAATGTCAATATAACAATTATGGCAAATGATACCGAAGGATTTGATGATCTCTTGATTAAAAGACGATCAACTATTATTAATGTTATTAACGATGCACTAAATACACAAGGAAAGGAAGCATTAGTATAATGAGTGGTACATATCCAACTAGTCCTGAATTTAGATCAATGAATTTTAGTAGTGAGCAAAAAACTATTACATCTACTACTGACTCTGGGAAAATGTTTAGCGTTCAAGTTGATG
>VMHT01221823.1_pt1 | contig 11393 bp, 12 predicted proteins | sample 4693611 | NCBI WGS metagenome assembly VMHT01 (sample SAMN12280063, study PRJNA550983) | marine metagenome | isolation source: seawater sampled from same location over 5 years 0.02-0.2 micron viral filtrate | place: USA: collected off the coast of southern California halfway between the port... ... | reverse complement strand
CTGATTTGTTCCAGTCGAAATCCTACTTGTCTAGGAAAAATCCTATGCTATAGGAATTTTCTCGCATGCTCCATCCTGCGTGACGCGGGTTGGATGGCGGCGGGCTTGAGGACACGGCCTTATGAGTGACGCGATGACGCCGGACCGCGCGAAGCTGGTCGAACTGGCCGAGGCCGGGCGCACCAGCCTTGCCTCGCTATCCGCCATGCTCGGCCGCAACCCCAGCTATCTGCAGCAATTCGTGCGCAAGGGTTCGCCGCGCAAGCTGGAGGAGGCGGACCGGCGGCGGCTGGCCGAGTTCTTCGGCGTGTCCGAGGTCGCGCTGGGGGCCGATCCCGACCATGTGCGCGCTTCTGCCCCGGACGAGTTCATCACAGTGCCCCGCCTTCCGCTCGACGCCTCGGCGGGGCCGGGCGCGTTTTCGGCAGAGGAAATTTCCTTCGACAGCTTCCGCTTCAGCCGCCGCTGGCTGCGCGAAATGGGGCTGGAGGGCGCCGATCTCACCGCGATCCGGGTGGAGGGCGACAGCATGGAGCCCACGCTGCGCAGCGGCGACGAGATCTTCGTCGACCGCAACAAGCGCTCAGGTGAGGGCATTCATGTCGTGCGCATCGGCGATGCGCTGCACGTCAAACAGGTCCAGGCCAGCGCGCCGGGACGCATCGCGCTGATCAGCGCCAACGACAGCTATGCCCCGATCGACCTCGCGCGCGAAGAGGTCGAGGTAATCGGCCGGGTTGTCTGGAAAGGGGGGCGGGTGTGACCCGCCGCCCGATCACGAAGGGCGCTTGACGTAATCGTCCGAGCGCAGCGTCAGCATGTAGTCGGCAACCAGTTCGATATCTTCTTCGACCAGGTCGACATCCATCTGCATCGGGTAATTGTGCGCATCCGACAGGAAGGTCACCAGCGTCGCGCGCGTCAGGCCCGGGCTGTTGGCGATGTCGGCAAAGCCGGGGGCCTGCGGGTCGAGCGACACCGTATCGCTCGTCACGGCATGGCATTCCCCGCACACGCCGGTGATGAAATCGGGCGTGGGCGCTGCGGCGCTGGCCACTGCGCCGCCCGGCGGGGCGGGGCGATCGGGATAGGTCTGGCATGCTGCCAGCACCGCGCAGCCCGCCGCGATGGTTGCGATATGCTTCATGAATCTGCTCCTCGACCGCGGTGTTAGCACTTTGCCGCAGATGCGGCTTGTTTTCGATCAAGAAGCCGACCATTTTTGCGGATATATGGAAACCGATACCCAAAAGCCCGCCACTCCGCCCATGAAAGCCGGTATTGTCCCGGTCACGCCGCTGCAGCAGAACTGCTCGCTGATCTGGTGCACCGCGACCAACAAGGGCGCGCTGGTCGATCCCGGCGGCGATCTCGACAAACTCAAGGCGGCGGTCGCCAAGTCGGGCGTGGAACTGGAGAAGATCCTCATCACGCATGGCCATATGGACCATTGCGGCGAGGCAGGCGTGCTGGCGAAGGAATTGGGCCTGCCGATCGAGGGCCCGCACGAGGCGGACCGTTTCTGGATCAGCCGGCTCGAGGAAGACGGCGCGAGATACGGCATGCAGGCCGAGGTGTTCGAACCCGATCGCTGGCTGGTCGATGGCGACACGGTCACCGTGGGCGAACTGACGCTCGAGGTGATCCATTGCCCCGGCCATACGCCGGGCCATGTCGTGTTCTTCAACCGGCCGAGCAAGTTTGCCATCGTCGGCGACGTCTTGTTCCAGGGCAGCATCGGGCGCACTGATTTCCCGATGGGCAACCACCAGGACCTGATCGACGCGATCACGCAGAAACTGTGGCCGCTCGGCAATGACGTGACCTTCATTCCCGGTCACGGGCCGACCAGCACCTTCGGCCAGGAACGCCAGACCAACGCCTTCGTGAGCGATTACGCGTTGAGTTGATATTTGTGGGGTGCGCTATCGACCTCCGTCGATAGCTTGCGCAAGGTCGGGACGGATGTCCCGACCGTACGCCGCAAAATTTCCTTCTCTTACATCACGCCAAGCGTGATCAGCACCGCAACCACCGCGAGGCCGAGCAGCGTCAGCATCGTCACCAGCGTGCCGATCATGCGCGGCTTGGTCGCGCCTTCGCCGTCCATGCCGAAGCCGTGCGCCACGCGGCCAAGCATGTAGATCGCCGCCACCCAGGCCAGCCAGGGATCGCCCTTGCCGGTCAGTTCGATGGCCGCAATCAGCACCAGGACGAACGGTGTGTTCTCGACGAAATTGAGCTGCGCGCGCATCCGCCGCGTCAGCGGACCGCCCGCATCGTCGCCGTGGATGGTCTTGGTCGCGCCGCGCATCTGCCCGACTCGGATCGCAAGCCACAGGTTGATGATCGCCGCTGCAGCCGCCGCGGTCAGTGTAACCGGCAGGATAATGCCCATGTTTCTCTCCCTCGCGTTCCCCGTGAACGCTACCCGCCTGCGTGCTAGGGCGAAGCCCGCCGCCGTGCAATCCCGCCGCGGCATGCGGAATCGGGTTGCATCGCCTGCAAATTTGGCTATTACGCGCGCCTTCACCGTCACGGTCGGGATTTTCGGGTTCACGCGCTCTTGCAGCGTGCCGGACCATCCCCTAGGGCGGCCACCGAAATTGATTGTAATTGTTTGAGGAACAGGTGCCGCCATGGCCGTCCCCAAGAGGAAAGTATCGCCCCACCGTCGCGGCAACCGCCGCTCGCATGATTCGCTCAAGGTCGAAGCTCATCACGAGTGCTCGAACTGCGGCGAACTCAAGCGGCCGCACAATCTGTGCCCGCACTGCGGATATTACAACGGCCGCGAAATCATCGCCGTCGGTCTGTAAGACCGTCAGCCAAGCCGGAGACAGCGCATGAGCCTGCCGCGTATCGCCGTCGATGCGATGGGCGGTGATGAAGGTGTGCGCGTCATGGTGGAAGGCGCCGCGCTTGCGCGTCGTCGCCACGACAAGTTCCAGTTCCTGCTGGTTGGCGACGAAACACGCATCAAGGCCGCGCTCGATACGCACCCCGGCATGGCCGGGGCGTCCGAGATCCTGCATTGCACCGACGTGGTCGGCGGCGACGAGCTGCCGAGCCGCGCCTTGCGCCGCGCCAAGACCACCAGCATGGGCCTTGCGGTCAATGCGGTGAAGCAGGGCGATGCCGGCGCCGCGGTGTCGGGCGGCAACACCGGCGCGCTGATGGCGATGAGCAAGCTCGCGCTGCGCACCATGCCCGGGCTCGACCGGCCAGCGCTGGCCGCGCTGCTGCCGACGCTGACCAACGACGATGTCGTCATGCTCGACCTCGGCGCCAATCGCGACTGCGACGCGCGCAACCTCATCCAGTTCGCCATTATGGGCGCGGCCTATTCGCGCATCGTGACCGGCCGCGAACGCCCGCGCACCCGGCTGCTCAACATCGGAACCGAGGAAACCAAGGGCACCGAAGATATCCAGGCCGCCGCCGAGGCGCTGCGCGCCGCCACCGGACTGGCAATGGATTTCGAAGGCTATGTCGAAGCCGACAAGATCAACCGCGGCGAATGCGACGTGGTGGTCTGTGACGGGTTCTCGGGCAATATTGCACTGAAGGCGATCGAAGGCGCGGCGCGCTTCGTCACCGACCTGCTGCGCAATGCCTTCACCAGCTCGCTGCGCTCGAAGATCGGCTTCCTCGTCTCGCGTCCCGCGACCGACCTGCTGCGCCACCATCTCGACCCCAACAACCACAATGGCGCGGTCTTCCTCGGCCTCAACGGCGTGGTGGTGAAAAGCCACGGCAGCGCCAATGCCAAGGGCGTCGCCAATGCGGTGGAAGTCGCCGCGCGGCTGCTGGAGGACGACATCACCAACCGCATCAAGCGCGATCTGGGCGAAATCGAAGCGGCGGGCGTTACCGCGAAATGATCCGTTCGGTGATCACCGGCACGGGTTCGGCATTGCCCGCCAAATGCGTCACCAATGCCGATCTCGCCGCCAGGGTGGACACCAGCGACGAATGGATCGTCGAGCGGACCGGCATCCGCCAGCGCTATATCGCGGACGATAGCGAGACGACCTCCACTCTCGCCACCGCGGCAGCGCGCAACGCGCTCGAAGCGGCGGGCGTCGATGCGCAGGAAATCGGCCTGATCGTCCTCGCTACCGCAACTCCCGACCATACCTTCCCCGCCACCGCCACGCAGGTGCAGGCGGCGCTGGGGTGCGGCGGCGGGGTGGCCTTCGACGTGCAGGCCGTGTGCTCGGGCTTTCTCTATGCGCTGGCCACTGCCGATTCGCTGCTGCGGACCGGGATGGCGACAAAGGCGCTGGTGATCGGTTCGGAAACCTTCAGCCGCATTCTCGACTGGGACGATCGCACCACCTGCGTATTGTTCGGCGATGGCGCGGGGGCGGTCGTGCTCGAGGCGCAGGACGTCGCCGCGGACGGTCCCGGCATCCTCGCCAGCCGCCTGCATGCCGATGGGCAGCACAAGGACATGCTCTATGTCGACGGCGGGCCTTCGACCACGGGCACGGTCGGCAAATTGCGCATGAAGGGCCGCGAGGTGTTCCGCCACGCGGTCGTCAATCTCGCCAGCGTGCTCAAGGAAGTGCTCGAGGAATCGGGCACCAAAGCCGCCGATATCGACTGGGTGGTGCCGCACCAGGCCAATGCCCGCATCCTCGATGCCACCGCGCGCAAGCTCGACTTGCCGGCCGAAAAGGTCGTGGTGACAGTCGACCGGCACGCCAATACCTCGGCGGCTTCGGTCCCGCTCGCGCTCGATACCGCGATGCGCGATGGCCGGATCAAGCCCGGCGATCTGGTGATGTTCGAGGCGATGGGCGGCGGCTTCACCTGGGGCGCCTCGCTCGCGCGGATGTAAGGGCAGCCCCGTAGCCGCGGGAACCCGTTTGCCAGCGCGCTGCCAAACCTCTATATTGCTTGGTGAAGTTCGAGTTGGGGTCGCATTCCCGTTCAGGGTCGTTTCTGGGGGAAGGATAGAATGGATATGATGCGCTCCGTAGGCACGCTTACCCGGGCCGATCTGGCCGAGACGATCAACCGCAAGATGGGGCTGTCGCGCGCCGAGTCGCTCGACATGGTCGAAGCGATCCTCGGCAAGATGTGCGATGCGCTGGCCGATGGCGAGAACGTAAAGATTTCGGGCTTCGGCAGCTTCGTGCTGCGCGACAAGAAGGAACGTATCGGCCGCAACCCCAAGACCGGGGTCGAAGTGCCGATCACGCCCCGCCGGGTGATGACCTTTCGCGCCAGCCAGCTGCTCAAGGAGCGGATTGCAAACGGCTGAGGCCGGGACAAGGGTGCGCGATGGCTGAATTCGACGACGGCAAGGAAGAGGGCGCGCTGCGCACCATCGGCGAAGTTGCCCGCGCGACCGGGATCAAGGCGCATGTGCTGCGTTACTGGGAACAGCAGTTCCCCATGCTCAAGCCGCTCACCCGCAGCGGCGGCCGGCGGTACTACCGCCCCGAAGACGTGGCGCTGGTCGAACGCATCGACGCGCTGGTCAATCGCCACGGCTACACGCTGAAAGGCGCCAAGGCGGCGCTCAAGGGCGCTCCCGATCCGCAGGCAGCCGCGCAGGCTGCCGATCCGCGCACCGCTCCGGTCGATGGCGACCTGGTCGCACGCCTCAAGTCCATCCGCGCCGACCTGGCGGCTGCGCTGGCAGCCTGAACCCGGCTCAGTCGCTGGGGATCAGCGTCAGTTCGGTCTGGCGCCCGTCGAGGAAGCGCACCGTCTCGCCATCGAAGAACGCGTCTTCCTCCGAACGGAAATCGACCACCTGTCCGCCCCATTCGGGCACCGCGTTGTAGGACGTCAGTTCGATCGACCACGCGGTGTCGGGCTGGAGGATGTACTCGCCGCGCGGATCGCCGCCCTGATTGTCCCAGAACCCGATCGGCGTGCCCGCGCCGTGGCCGTGCAGCCCGATGGGGTGCGAATAGATCGAGGGATCGAGCCCCTCCGCAATCGCCCTGCGCCGCGCGCGGGCGAGGATTTCGTTGCCGCTCGTTCCTGCCGCGAAGCTGCCGATCAGCGCGTCCTGCACGCGGTTGGTGGCTGCCAGCCCGGCGCGGAGGCCCGCGGGCGCCTCGCTCTCGCCCGGCTTGAGGACATAGGCGAGATGCTGCGTATCGGTGTTGAGCCGCAGGTAGGTGATGCCGAAATCGGTCCACAGCAGGTCGCCCGGGAGGATCACCGTATCGCCGCGGAGCATCCCTTCGGCGCCCTCGCGCTGGATGCCGACCGAGGGGTGGAACCACGGCGTCAGGCCGTGCGCGGCGAGCGTGTCGCGATACCACCACTGGACATCGGCGGCCGTGGTTTCCCCCGGCGTGATGACCGCGCGCGAGAAAGCCTGCGCGATCAGCGCATGCGCGATTCGCACGACCCCGGGGTAAAGCGCGATCTCGGCGGGTGTGCGCGTTTCGAGCCAGCGGGTCGCCAGTTGTTCGCCCGACACGATCCGCTCGCGGTACTCGGGCGCGAGCGCCTCCTTCATCATCCGGTACTGGCTCAGCGTCATGCCGTCGCCGAAGGCTGACAGATCGGACGTGTTGATCGCGATGTTCGCCGGATCGCGCTGCGCGATGATGTCCGCCACCGCCTGCCACTGGTCGGGCTGCTGCTCGGGATCCCAAGCTGCCTCGAACAGGTCGCCAAGCCCATAACGGCTGACGGTCAGCCGCTCGATTTCCTGCCCTTCGCCGGGATCGTGGAAGATCAGGATCGTCCGCCGCCGCGCATGCATGCTTTGCGCATCCAGCATCGTCGCAATGACCGGCTCCTCGAAATATTCGCGCGCCATCAGCACCCACATGGCGATGCCCTGTTCGCGCATGATTGCGGGAACGACCGTCTCCAGCCGCTGTGCCAGCACCGCGTCGATCACCTCGGCGCGCGCGCGCATGGAAAGCAGCGGCGGCATGGCGGGGGCCGCCTGTTCGGTTTCGCTCATGCCGATCTGCGTCGGCGCGGCGGACGCGGCAGCGAGCGCGGCGGGGCTGTGGGCGGCGCAGCCCAGCAGCAGGGCGGCAAGTGGCAGACGCAGCGACATCATCGAATTCTCCCCCCGTGGCAGCGCGGCTATTCGGCCGCGAGCAGTTCTTCGGCCGCGCCCAGATCGACGCTGACCAGCCGGCTGACGCCCTTCTCGATCATGGTCACACCGAACAGCCGGTGCATCCGGCTCATCGTCACGGCATTGTGCGTCACGATCAGATAGCGGGTCTGCGTCTCGCGCGTCATCGCGTCGAGCAGATCGCAGAAGCGGTCGATATTGGCATCGTCCAGTGGCGCATCGACCTCGTCGAGCACGCAGATCGGCGCCGGATTGGTCAGGAACAGCGCGAAGATCAGCGCGGTCGCGGTCAGCGCCTGTTCGCCGCCCGACAGCAGCGTGAGCGATTGCAGCTTCTTGCCCGGCGGCTGCGCGAAGATCTCGAGGCCCGCTTCGAGCGGATCGTCGCTGTCGATCAGCGCGAGATGCGCTTCACCACCTTCGAACAGCCGCATGAACAAGCGCTTGAAGTGGTCGTTGACCTGTTCGAACGCGGCGCGCAGGCGTTCGCGCCCCTCGCGGTTGAGATTGCCGATCGACCCGCGCAGCCGGCTGACCGCCTCGCGCAGTTCCTCCTGCTCGGCGGCATTGCTGCCATGCTCGCTCTCGATCCGTTCGAGTTCTTCCGCGGCCACCAGATTGACCGGTCCGATCCGCTCGCGGCTGGCGGTGAGCCGGTCCATTTCCTCGCTCTCCGCCTCCGCTGCAGCAATCGCTTCCTCGTCGAATTCATAGCGCTGCGGCAGCAGCGGGGGCGGGCACTGGAAACGCTCTCCCGACACGCGCGCCATCTCGATCCGGCGGCTATCCTGGTTCTCGGCGCGCTCGGCCAGGCCGGCGCGGCTTTCGCGCGCCCTGGCCAGCGCTTCATTGGCTGCGGAAAAGTCCTTGTCGGCCTGCTGCGCCTGCGCGCTGGCGGCGCTGACCGCCTGTTCGGCTTCCGACAGCGCGAGCGTCAATCGCTCGCGGACCTGGTCGCCCTGTTCGATCTCGCGCATCAGCCCTTCGGGCTTGGCCGCGGTTACCGCGCGTTCCTGCTGTATTTCCTCGGCGCGGATTTCCATGTCGGACAGCCGCCGCGCCGCATCGCCGCTGCGCGCCTGCCAATTGGCCATGTCGCTGCGCTGCGCTGCGGCGCGCTCGCGTGCGACCGCCAGCGCCTGGTCGTGGCTGGCGAGTTCGGCGGCACGCGCCTGCAAGGTCGCCCGCGCCGCCTCGTTCTTTGCGCGCGCGGCTTCGAGCGCGGCGCGCCCCGCTGCGGGATCGGGCAGCGCGTCGCGCCGCGCCTGCGCGGCATCGAGTTCGGCGGTAGCCGCGGCGATCAGCTCGCCCTGTTCGTTTTCGCTGCGTGCGAGTTCCTCGAGCCGCGCGGCCAGCCGTTCGCGCGCCGCCTCGGCCTGGTCGAGCGTGCGCAGCGCCTGGCGTTCGGCATCCGCAGCGCCCGCCAGCTCGCGTTCGCGCGCGACAAGATCGCGCTGCAACCGCGCCAGTTCCTCGCCCGCGGTGTCGAGCGCGGCCTGTGCGCCGTCTGCAGCTTCGCGCAGCGCGGGCAGGCGCGCATCGAGCTCGGCAAAGCGGTTTTCCGCCTCCAGCCGCGCGGCTTCGGCCGAACCTTCGCCGCGCACCACCAGCCCGTCCCAGCGGCGCAATTGCCCGTCGGTGGTGACCAGCGCATGGCCCGGCGCGAGCGCGCGGCCGTCATCCTCGTCGGCAACCTGGACCAGCGCCAGCAGCGCGCGCAATTCCTGCGGCGCGCTCTCGACATGCGCGGACAGGCTGCCGTCGACGGGCGCGGGTGGTTCGGCCCCGGTCCAGTAGCGCCCCTCGGCATCGCCATCGGGCGCGCCGAGCAATGCCTTGCCATCGCGCCCCAGCGCCGCCGCCACCGCGCGTTCATAGCCCTTGGCCGCGCGCACGCCGTCGATTGCCTGCTGGCGCCCGCTGCGCTTGGCCGCGGCGCGTTCGCGTGCATCGCGGTCGCGCTTCAGCGCTTCCCATTCGCGCTGGACGCCCGACAGTTCGGCGCGGGCCTCGGCCAGCTGCGACGATGCCGTATCGCGGGCCGCCTGCAGTTCCGCCTTGCGCGCCTGCATCGTCTCGATCGTGCCGCGCAGGTCGCCGAGGCGCGTGCCTGCTTCTTCCGCTGCCGCCCGCGCCGCGGCGACATCGGCATCGGGATCCTCGCCCGCCAGCGCGGCGCGTTGCTCGGCCATGCGCCGAGCCTCTGCCTCGACCCGGTCGAGCCGCGTGCGCGCCTGCGCGATCGCAGCTTCGGCGACGCGCCATTCGGCCTCCACCCCGGCATTGTCGGCAGTCGCGCGCGCCAGCGCGAGTTCGGCGGCGCGGCTGTCGCGCTCGGCCTGTTCGCGCCCGCGTTCCAGCGCCGGGCGGCGCTCCTCGTCGGCGGCCAGCGCCTGTTCGCTTTCGGCGAGTTCGCGTTCGAGCCGCGACAGCGCCTCGGCGGCGTCCCGCGTCAAGCGGTCGGCATCGCCGCGGTCGGCCTCGAGCCGCGCCTTCTGGCGGTCGAGATCGGCCAGCCGCTGTTCGGCGGCCTCGAGCTGGCTGGTCAGCGCCGCCATGCGGTGGCCATGCGCGCTGGCATCGTCGCGGCGATCGGCCTGTTCCTCGCGCGCTTCGGCCAGCGCTTCCGCTGCGCTGCGCTGCGCCTTCTGCGCTTCGTCGGCGGCCGTCTGCGCCTCGTTCACGCGCGCTTCCGCATCGGCGGCAGCGGCCTTGGCCTGTTCGGCTGCCGCGGCGGCATCGCGCCAGCGCGCGAAGACCAGCCGGGCCTCGGCGGTCTTTATCTCGTCGGACAGTTTCCGGTAGCGCTCGGCCTGCTTCGCCTGCCGGCGGAGCGAGGCGATCTGGCTGTCGAGCCCGGCCATGATGTCCTCGAGCCGTTCGAGATTGGTCTCGGTCTGGCGCAGCTTGCTTTCCGCATCGCGGCGGCGGACGTGCAGCCCGGCGATCCCCGCGGCTTCCTCGAGCATCTGGCGGCGTTCGGTCGGCTTGGCGGCGATCACCTGCGCGATCTTGCCCTGGCTGACCAGCGCGGGGCTGTGCGCCCCGGTGGCGGCATCGGCGAAGATCAGCGCCACGTCCTTGGCGCGCACATCGCGTCCGTTGAGGCGATAGGCGCTGCCCGCGCCGCGCTCGATCCGGCGGACGACTTCCATCTCGTCGCCGTCATCGTCCGCGCCGTGCAGCACCACTTCGGCGAAATCGCGCTGCGGGCGGCTCTGCGTACCCGCGAAGATGACGTCTTCCATCCCGCCCGAGCGCATCGACTTGGGCGAGTTTTCGCCCATCACCCAGCGGATCGCCTCGAGCAGGTTGGACTTGCCGCAGCCATTGGGGCCGACGACCCCCGTCAGCCCCGGTTCGATATGCAAGGTGGCAGGTTCGACGAAGCTCTTGAAGCCGCTCAGCCGGAGCTTCGAGATCTTCATCCGCGCCTATGCCCCCCGCGTGCCGGACTTACCTGGCGCCGGCACGCTGGAGAATGGGTTCCAGTGCGCCCCAGGTGTTGGCATCGACCTTGTTGCCATTGAGTTCGAAGGTCGGGGTGCCGGTGATGTCGAATTCGCTGCTGTAGCGCTGCGTGTAATTGGCCATGTCCTCGACCGCGCCGACATCGGCCAGGCACTGGCGGCCCTGGTCTTCGCTGATCCCGCGCGCGGCGAAGAAATCGAGATAGCCCATCTGTTCGGCAGCAACCACGAAGCGCTCTTCCATCGGGCGCTGCATCGCGGCCTCGAAGGCCGCCTGGTTGGCCTGGATCGGCTGCATGATGGTTTCGTAATTCGCCCAGACCTGGTCCGACAGCGGGATCACCGCTTCGACCGGGCCGCATTGCGTCATGCGCTGCAGCAGCAGGTCGAGCGGGCCGTGCACGGCGAACTGGCGCAATTCGAAGCTGACCACGCCGCTATCGACATATTCGAGCAGCGGTTCGCCGCCTTCCATCGAGAAGCGCGCGCAGGTGGGGCAGGTAAGCGAGCCGTATTCGACCAGCTTGAGCGGGGCGTCGGGATTGCCGACCAGCGTGCCGCCTTCTTCGGTCATCACCGCGGTGGTGCGCCATTCGCTGCCCGCGGGCGCGGGAATGGCGGCGATTGCGTCGCCTTGGATTTCGCCGCTCTGCTCGGCGCCCGATCCGCAGGCGGCAAGCGCCAGGGCGAGCGGGGCGGCAAGGGCGAAGCGCAGGGTCTTGGTCATCGGTTTCCTCGTGTCTGGATGGCGAAGGCTAGGCCGGAGGGCGGGGGCAGGGGAAGCCGCCGCGCGGCGTATCCACAGGGCTTTCCCCCGAAAAGGCGGTTCATTCGCCCGCTAGAGCGCGTCGGCG
>VMHT01097785.1_pt1 | contig 11394 bp, 25 predicted proteins | sample 4693611 | NCBI WGS metagenome assembly VMHT01 (sample SAMN12280063, study PRJNA550983) | marine metagenome | isolation source: seawater sampled from same location over 5 years 0.02-0.2 micron viral filtrate | place: USA: collected off the coast of southern California halfway between the port... ... | reverse complement strand
GGATATGAAAGCCAAGATAGAAGGATATACTGCACCAGATTTAAGCCATATTGATGAACAGATTGCAGTTCTTAAATCCGAGGTATCAATGGTATTAGAGGAAGTTAGTTTGGTTAATGATGTGGCACAAAGCCTAAAAAATGACCTTAGAGACGATATTAAGACCATGAAAGCCGATATAAGAGCCATAGACAAGGTAGTTAATGATATTGAGGACAGAGTTAAGGCTAATGAAAGAGAGATATCTGAGGACTTCAAAATCCTTGAAAAAGAGATAGATGACAAGATAAAAAAGTCTTTATCTAATCCATTGGCAGGGATAAAATAAATCATGACTAATCTTAATGAAATACAAGAAGAACTAAACAAACACAGACAACTCAATAAAGACCTTAAATCTGATAATAGAAAACTCAGGAAAGACCTAAAAGATAAAGATCAAGAGATTACTGATCTTAATAAATATAATATGCACATTACTAAAAAATTGCTTATTGCTACTGATCCTGAAGAGAAAAATATGTATTTGACAACAAAGTTAAATGAACTTAATAAAATATCTATAGACGCAAAATTAAACGAGGTACACAATGCCAAGGCAAGCAGACAAGATTAATAAGTTGGATAAAGAAGTATCTTTAATACAAAAAGATATTGAAATTATTAAAAATAATCATTTAAAACATATTGAAGCTGATATCAAAAAAATTAATTATGTTTTATGGTCTGTTGGTATTTTAGTTTTATCTAATTTAATTATCTTAGTTAGAGACTTAGTTGGCTAAAAGATCACAAGTCACAAATTCTGTTTACGAACCTAAACCCAAACGCACCTCTATCGGCAGAGGTAATGTGAAAATGTCATCTATGAATAAGCATAGAAGAAGGAGCTATAAGAAGTATAATAGACAGGGTAAATGACGAATATTTGCTTATGGATGAAAAACAACAAAAGGGTGTAAGCTCTGAATTAATTGCTGAGTATTATTTAACCAAAGCTGGCTATATCGTTTATTCTAAAAAATCCGTACAGAGTCCTGTTGATTTAATTGCCATCAATCCAGAAGATGGTGAAATATTATTAGTAGATGTTAAAACTGCCAGTATTAGACAAACCAATTTTCAAAAAGGAACAACTATTAGACGATCAGCAAATGAAGAACAAAAACGATTAAATGTTTGTTTTTTATATGTATATGATAATAAAATGTGCGAGTTGATAATGTATAAGGATAATACTAGAATAACGAAAATTTTAAATGAGGTTTTAGTATGAACTTAGAAAGATTAAAAAAGGATATCATAAGGTTTGAATCAATTGAATATACCCCCTACATATGTTCGGCTGATAAAGAAAGTATTAAAATTGATGGAAAACCTAGATATACAGTTGGAGTCGGACATCTTATTCTTCCAACTGAGTCTCACCTTTTAAATAGACAAAAGCCTTTGACCAATGCAGAGGTCATGGTTCTCTTTGAGAAAGATTTGTCTATTGCTATGAATGAGGCAAAAAAATTTATTAATCCATCTTCTATTGAACCTGAAGCATGGGAAATAGTTTGTCATCTTTCGTTTTGGCTGGGATATCCAACCTTAGCTAAATTTAAAAATACTCAGAAGGCACTAGAGAACCAAGATTATGTTTTGTGTGCTGAGGAGCTTTTAGACTCTAATTTATATCGTTCTACTTTTAAGGGAGTTAAAAATAGAATTATCGAATTATCATCTAGGATGAGAGATATCTAATGTTAGAAAAAATATTAAGTGGTGGTCTTGTGGGTAGTGTTGGAAAAATCGTAGATGAATTACATACAAGCGATGAAGAGAAAGCTCAAGCAAAGATAAAACTACAAGAGTTAGAGAACCAATTAAAATTAAAACAAATGGATATAAATAAAGTAGAGGCAGGTCATAAATCTATTTTTGTCGCTGGCTGGAGACCAGCAACAGGTTGGTTAATAGTGGGAATTTTATTCTATTCGTATATACTCCAACCCTTCATCCTAATGACTTTAAAGATTATGGGTAAAGATATTGAACTTCCAGTCCTTAATATGCAGGAAGTGATGCCGATAATCCTAGGAATGCTCGGACTTGGCTTCTCGAGATCCTACGAAAAAAAACATAAAGTTGCTAGAGATAAATAACAAAGGAGTAAACTATGTTAGGTAAATTAAAAGAATGGTTTGATGCTTTCACAAACTTAAAATCATGGGTGCAAATATCAGTTATAATTATATTGGTAGTATTGCTTCATCATTACATTTTACATTAAACACTATTTCAAGAGAGAATGACCACGATTTTGTAAACAGTTCTGTTGTATCTGTTTATATTCGTAGTCCATTTTAGGGGTTAAAAATAAAGTGCCTATTCTTAAATAATAATTATAGACATAGGCAAACCCCTCTCTTGTTTTATTCATATGCTCTAAAGCCAATTCTCGGCATAAAATAATATCATTAGTGACATTATCAGATTGTGACTCAGGAAAAGTTCCTGATCTGCCAGCAGTATCAACCACTGGTTTATAAGTACAATTAGTTATTAATAAAAATGCGATAAGTATTTTTTTCATTATTTGCTCCTTTTTAAAATTTTTTTAGTCTTGATTAAATAGGGATCAAAACTTCCCCCATTATAACAGCGAATACATCTATAATTTTGAGGCATATATTCCAGCATCATAGCTCTGGTAAATTTTCTTTTGCACCTTGAACATTTTTCAATATTAAAATCTTTTGTTGATAGTTTGGTGACTGACATTTATTTGTCTATACATAAGCCATTGTCTAAGACAATTTTTTCCTCTGTTTCAATCCAGACTCTTGCACCACAAGGTAGTGGTTTTTTAGGTGAATAAACAACTTTTGCCACAGTGTTATTGTCTTTATCTTTAATTTCTACATTGTGAGCATAGTCATTTGATTTATAAGTTTTGCAGGTAATCACAGGCTCTGGATTATCTTTTTTTATATTTGATTTAATCTTATGTTGATTAATGTGAATTATTTTTTTCATTATTGCCTTTCTTTTGCATTTTGTTCTCCCTTCAGGAAGTGGGCTTATGCCCACTCCTTTATAAATTGATCTCTATTTTTAGCTTTAGTCCAGTTGATTGCTGAATTAATACCATTCTCTCTGTTGTGCTTATAAAAAGCATCAGTGCTTAAAGTAGCTGTAAATTGATGATGCCAATATTCAGAAACATGATTAGGAATTTGCATAATGTTAAGAAACAAATAATCATCCTCATCTGGATAATTTTTGTAAATCCATTCATTAGCTTCCTCTGGAGTTTTAAATTTAACACCATCTAAAAAGTGTTTAATTGTAAAACCATCTTCAGTTAATCTGTAAACTTGAAAATAATAATTATTGTTATTATCAGTTTCGTTAATGTAGTTTACTGTGATGTGATCTTTGTTCATGTTGTTCTCCTTGTTAGTTTTATTAATGTTCATAGTTATTTTATACATGAAAATGTTCACAATTACAAATTATTTAAGAACTTTTTTTTAATTTTTTTTACGTTGAAAAATAAGGCTTTTGGGGGATATAGGAGAACTGAACATTAAAAAATACCCCCCAAAACTGTTATAAGATGGTTTGACTCCTAGATTTTTGCAAATCAGACTCATACAATCTGATACCATCTTTTATAGCTTCCCATTCTAAATCGGTGCTATAAGTAAATTTAATCCTGCAATTACTATAATCTTTATAAGCATTGACGATGCAGAGTTTACCATGAGATGACTGCTGGACGTATTCAGCTAATAGATCAACATGGTGCTGACTGCCTACTGTGTGGTTGTGTGATTTATTGTTCATTACTAAACTCCTTTAAATATTCGCCTAGTTCTCTGGTTTGAGCATTCTGGTCAAACCTTTTTAATACTGTGTTAGAAGAAATAAAATCTTTAACCCAGCTTGGTGTCATGGTCATCGGATTAGATAATCGTTTATATAATTTATCCTTATCCTTCTTAAAGACCGATTTCATTTTACCTTGAAAGATTGCTATAGCTAAATAGCTTCTATCGTTCTCTTTTACAAAGATCGTAGTATCAAGAATATCTTTGTCATCCAGATATCCGAAGTGCATAGTCCAAGTCATTAGTTGTTCTCCTTTTTATAAAATTTATTTTTTAGCTTTTCTTGATTTCTTGATTTAGACAAAGCACCAAGTTTAGCCATTGAAACAGAAACTGGGATTTCTCTTTTACCATCAGCATATTGAAAATAAATATATCCTTTCTCAATCTTAGTAATGATAGCAGGTATTGTTTCCCTTTTCATTGGATTAGTATTACCAATAATTTGATTAGTGACTATATCACCTACTTTAAAATTTCTTGCCATTATACTGTTCTCCCATGAAAATAATATTTTTGAAATATAGCCTCTTCTTTTCCAAATGCTTCGATCTCCCAAGGTTGATGTTCGTAAGGTATATGTGATTTAACACCTAACTCTTTACCTTCCCAACGAGCATGAAGCTGATGATCAGACTTCCAATATCTATACTGTAAACGACCTGAAACAATCTGCTCAACATGGATCATTTCATGTGCAAGAGTTCTTAGAATATCTGTGTCAAATCTATTGTAGTCCAAAGTAATTCTAAATTCTTTTTGCTTTACTGAACCCATGCACTTATTAATCACTTGCCCCCAAGTATTTTTATCTAAGGTTGTTTTTCTAACATCAATCTTAATTTTGATTGTGTTCATCATTCTGACTGTCATCAATTCTTTTGCAAAAAATTGTGTAGCCTCTTTGATAAGATTTTCTAGTCTTTCATCTCTAGTTAATCTTGGCATTGATAGTTGTACTTTCATTTTGTTCTCCTTAATAATGTTCATACCTAAGTTTATAATTGATAATGTTCATAATGTCAAACATTTAAGAACATTTATTTTATTTTTTTTTTGGGTGAAAAAGCATTGAAAAACAACAAGAATAATAGGGTGTTCCAACTTTTGGACACTTGGTACACCAAAGGACTATAAAAAAAAAGGGGGTAAGCCATGAGACCAACCCCCTAAGAGAACAAAAATAAAAAATAACTTAACTGAGAAGCATTTTATATTCGTAAAAATTATAAATCATTTATGTCTTTATACTATCTTTATCTCCCATGAGAATAATCATCATAAGGATTTGTGACAGGTTCATAATTTCCATCTGGAAAATTATTTTGCTGACCAAAGTTTTGCTGTTGATTACCCTGCTGTTGCGGTGATTGTTGATGAGGCTGTGGACTCTGGTTTCTTTGTGCCTGATTAATATTTTGTTGAGCCATTCGTGTCTCATCATACGGAGCATAGACATTATATTTTGCTCCATCATTACAAGAAATATAAATCGTAAATGGAAAATTATTCGGATCAACTATATTTCCACTTTTGTCTTTAATCCAAACTGAGCCATGTTTCATTCTCATAGGTTTCCCAGTTTTTTCATTTGTGCGATAGGGATGTGTGTATTTTAATTCAAAGTTTGGTTTGTTGCTCCCCCCACCATTATTATTATTATTATTATAATTATTATTTTGCTGTTGCATTTTTCCTTTTCCTTTTTGGTTTTGTTTCTAATTTTTCCTCTATCTCTTTTTTATAAGTTTGATATTGGAAACAGAACTCGGAAGCAGGACAATAATGAATGCACCTCTTCCAAATTCCTTGATGATCCTGCCAGACTTGTTTTGATGAACAATCAGGCAAAATCGTTTCTGCTTTAATCAAATCTTTTACTTTTATATTTATCCATCGTTTGACTAAAGCATCAGGAAGTATTTCTAATTTTACTTCCATTATTGGAGCTGGATAACCTTTTTTATTTTTATAATATCCAGCAACCCAATCTCTAAATAAAACTAATAACTTGAGTTCAATGACATTGTAGCCATTCTCTTGAGCTAGTAGTCTATAAATATTTTGTTTAATGGTATGATCACGAATAAAAGATTTCCAACTTAACTTGTTTGTATATTTAAAGGCTGAAGTTGTTTTGTAATCTAAAATTCCAAAAGCGTCCTCACCTTCAAAGCTGGCAACCTTACGCATGCAATCAATCATTCCACCCAGTATTCTTTTTTCCTTACCGACAAAAATATCTTTATATAATCTTGTTTCTTTAAGAGTAGCTTCATCATCAGCCTGCTCAAAAATGTAATGTAGAACAGTTCCATAAATTGCGTAAAACTGATCAATGATATCTCTAGAAATTTTGTCTGAATTAAGTCTAGATAAAATTACTTTTTTAGGTGGTTCTCCAATACCAATATCTGATACTGAATAATTTGCTTTACCTTTTGAATATTGATGCTGATTAACAACCTTCATCAATACACTGGGTAGATTATGCTTATTTGTTAGTTCCATTTTTGTCTCCGTTTTGTTGATGCAGAGGGATCGACCTATAGTTAAAAAGGAGGATTTTTTGCTATATATACATTGTTGTTAAAAAAACCCCTCTGCACCGAATATGAACTTTAGTTCATAGAAAATAATTTAAACATTATTCACATTGATACAAGAAAAATGTTTTTAAATACAAAAAAAACCTATATACATTTGTTCATGGAAACAAATCAAATATCGCTGTCTCCTAAGATGGAACAAGCTAATCAGTTCATTTCTTCTTACATCAAAGAAAAAAATGTAAGTCCGACTTATCAAGAAATAGCTGATCATTTAGGAGTAAAAACTAGATCAAGAGTTGCGTACTTGATTGATCAATTAATGAAGAGAACAAATCTAAGAAAAAAAACAGGAGTTAAGAGAGCATTATTTTATGAACAATGATAAAAAAAACCATTCTGAGAAGCCTTGGTATAAAAGATATCCAGCCGAGATGATGTTAGCCACCCAAAGGCTAAATTTTACACAGAGAGGCATTTTCTGGACAATACAAGACCATTTATGGTTTGAGATACATGAAGGTGGACTAGCAGAAGATTATATAAGAGATATCTGCAAGGATGCCGATGAGCAGGATGTGAACAAAGTATTATCTTTATTCTTTAAAAGGGATGGAGAATTATTTTATTCTAAACATCTTAGAAACCAGTACGAAGATATTATTAAAAAATCAGAGTCGGCAAGAAAAGGCTGGTCGTTAAAGAAAGCAGAACGAGAGCAGAAACAAAGCACAAGCGATGCAGATGAAGAGCAGAATGATAAAACATGCAAAGTTTTCTCTAATTCTAATTCTAATTCTAATTCTTTAATTATTACTATGTTCGATGAGTTCTGGAAGTCGTTGGTTGTAAACATCAGACAACGATCATCAAAACCGAAATCATTATCTAAATTTAAAAAGTTAAATGAAGATACCCAAAAATTAATAATAAAAACTTACCCTGAGTATTGTACTCAACAAGGTCAATATGCTGTTGCATTGGAGAGATATATTGAAAACGAAAAATACAACGAAGTTCAAACTCCAGAATTAAAAATGCAAAGTGAAGAGGTTGGCAAAACTCAAATTAGAAGGAGTCGCTGGCAAATGGCTATGAAACAAGGCAGACCATTGTTTAATATGAGTAGTGGTGAGTTCGATCAGTTAAAGGAAGAATTTGGTGAAACTATTTCCTAATAAAAAATATCAGATCATTTATGCTGATCCACCTTGGAGTTATTCTAATTTTCAAGGTAAAGGTAAAGCCTACGGAGATGTTTCTTCACATTACAAAACATTAACAATTAATGAAATAAAATCTTTAGATGTTCATAAAATTTCAGATAATAATTGTATGTTGTTTATTTGGGTGACTTATCCAAATTTAATAGAAGGAATAGATGTCTTAAAATCTTGGGGTTTTAAATACAAAACTGTAGGCTTTACTTGGGTTAAAACTAATAAGAAAAATGGATATTATTCTGGATTAGGTTTTTACACTAATTCTAATTGTGAGATTTGTCTAATTGGTAGAAAAGGAAAATTTATTAGAAACTCTAAAAAAGTTAAACAATTAGTCATTGATCAATTAAGAGAACATTCAAGAAAGCCAGATTGTGTCAGAGATCGCATAGTTGATTTATGTGGTGACTTGCCAAGAATAGAATTGTTTGCGAGACAAAAGGTAGAAGGTTGGGATTGCTGGGGTAATGAAGTTGAACACCTTTAAAAAAGACCTCAATAGAGGAAAACAAATTGAGCTGTATGTTCTTAAACAAATACGTTTAATATTTCCATCTACGACTCTTATTGAGAACAAATTTAAATTCTATGATATTTTTATACCTGAGATAGAAAAAAAAATTGAAGTAAAATACGATGAGAAATCACAAGAGACAGGAAATATTTTAGTAGAGTTATTTATGTTTAATCAACCCTCTGCTTTATTAGTGACTAAAGCAGATTATTGGGTATTCTTTACAGGGGATAGGTTCATTTGGCTACAACCTATTAAAATCATTGAATGTCTATTAATGAACAATATCCCCAGCCGACAATTCATTGGTAAGGGAGATACCCAACCCAAGACAGCCTGCCTTGTAAATCAGCGATTATTAGAGAGATATGCAAATATCATTCAAAAAAGTGTTGATATACAACCATTATTTTGTTCATAATAATACTTGCATTAATGTTCATAATTTAGTAATTTTAGGTATGAACAAAAATATAGGAGAACAAAAGATGAAAACTACAAAAATCAATACAGGTATATATGAGGTATTTTATAATGGTCACAAATTTCAAATAGATAAAATACAAACAATGTTTGGTTGGGAGTGGCAGATTTGTGAAAACATACTTAATCAACCACTTAATATTTCAAGTAATATTATTGAGCCTTTAGTGACTGAGCCTTTTGAAACACAAGAAGTATTAGACATTTATCCAACTTTAAAAAGTGCAAAAGAAAGTATCATTAGAGGTTATGAGAACAAAGAACAGGGGGATTTTTAATATGAGCAATCTTTTATTAGAAAACTTTATTAATGAAATTAATTCAAAAAGAGAAAGTGCTATCAAAAGTGCTTACGAATTTAGAATGGATAAAATTAAAAAACAGATTGCTAACATTCCTGCAAAAGTAAAAAATTGGAATGAAGTATTTGACAAAGAACTCAAAGCTGAAGTTGTAAAAGATGGTTTTAAAACAGAATGTGATAATCGTTCTGCCTTTGCTAGACTTAACCTTGGTGAGAAGCGTTCTATAAAATCTCAATTTGCTTTTTTTCAGCATGTCTTTGTTTTAAGTCAAAGAATTAAAAACTTTGTGGAAGATAAACAATTTTCTTCTGGCGGTTTTAACTTAGAGACTCATCAGGTTTACGTTGTAGAGTCAATGGAAAATATCAAAAAAGAAATTATGATGATTACTAAAATGGAAGTAAATCAAATTTTTGATATGTATTTATCTAGGGTTGCAACTACTGTAAAACAAATTGATTATTGTAATCCAATAGCTAAATGTGAAATTGATACATTTGATTTAGATGGTTATCCAACATCTAAAATACTAATTGCTACAGAGAACAATACTGAATGTGAAATTAAAACATCTGTTAAATGGAACTTTTCTAAGTATGGAAAGATGTTTGGTCAATATCCTACAACTATTCACAACCAGAAAAGAAATGGTGAGAAACAAACTAATCATATCTTTCATGTAGCATCAGACAATTTTAATGTTGTTTGGACTGAGATGAAGGCACATGAGAAGAATGAAAAAACTAATAGAGCAATTAAAAGATTAGAGGAAGAACTATCTCAAGTAGAAAAATCTAATCCTAATGATGATTATTATGATGCTAAATATATTGCTAAAAGAGTTAAAAAACTAAACGAAAGAATAGCAAAAGAAAAAGCTAAATTAATTGACGTTAGGTCTTACAGAGACGTTGGGCAATCTTTATTAGAGGTTGCCTAACCTCACACCTGCTATATCGAAATAGCATAATCCAAACATAAAAAATTATATATAAAGCTGGCATGAGCTGGCTTTATAAATTTATAAAAAACATCAACCAATCCACTGATCAATCTGTAGAAGATTTTTGTCGTGTTGAGTACGGAAGAAATTGGCAATTTGCCTATCAATACTTTCAAAAGAATAAATCTTTTCCTAGGTACAAATAATTAAATCTGATAATTTACATTTATGAAAGATAAGATATTAGAGTGGTTAGATGATCATCCACACATGACGATTGATCTGCATAAGAATAAAAATGGATATGATGTAGTTGTGAGATACCACACTTTCCAGACAGAAAAGAATGCTGTTTCATTTTGTAAATTCCTTCAATATTCTTTAACTAATGAACAAGAAACAACAGAAACTAGGACTATCCATTAATAAAGTATTAGCTCTAAAAAAATTCTTAGAGTTTACACCGTATGAAAGAGACAGATGGCAAAGGTGTTTTGTCTGTGGTAAATGGGCATCTGTTTGGACTCCAGATAAATTTCCAGCTATACAAGGCTTTTTATTTTGTTATAAACATTATGAAGAACATAAACAAAATAACAAAGATCAAGGAGACTTATTCAATGGTTGATAACGTAAACAATCCAGCACATTATACTATTGGCAAAGGTGTCGAGACTATTGAGTCTATAGAACATCAATTATCTACTGACCAGTTCAGGGGATATTTAAAAGGAAACATATGTAAGTATTTATTTAGATATGAGAAAAAAAATTACTTAGAAGATTTATTAAAAGCTCAATGGTATATGAATTATCTCATAGAGTTTGAAAGAAGAATACAGGGAGAGTAATGCAGATATCAGTAAAAAATAATATTAAAGAAGTGACTAAGGGTTTGAGTAATATTCAAAGAAAACAAATACCTTTTGCAACTGCAAGAGCATTAACATTCACAGCTAAAGATGGTGCGAAATATATTAACAAAGCATCTCATAAATTTATTGATAGACCTAATCCATTTACTAAACGAGCATTTGCATTTATGAAAGCAACTAAACAAACATTAACCTCAAGTGTGTTTGCTAAAGATGTTCAAGGTAAATACCTCAAGCACATCATTGATGGTACAACAAGAAATAGACAATCAGGAAAACCTTATCCTGTATCAGCATCGAAAAAATTACTTGATGCCTATGGCAACTTTGGTAAAGGATATTCCAGAATAAGATCAGCAAAGAAAAAGAAGAATAGATTTATTGCAAACATAAAAGGCACACAAGGTTTATGGGAGAGACTACCAAACAATAAATTAAAACTGCTTGCTGGTTTTGAACAGAGAAATGTTTCTTATAGAAAATCTTTTCCTGTGTTTGAATTACTAACTCGGTTCGTTCAAAGAGAGTTCACTAGAAAGTTTACAAGGAGTCTACAGAGTGCGTTGCGAACAGCTAGATAATCCTTATTTTATAGGTACTTTACAGCATTTTATTTCGTGC
>VMHT01164342.1_pt1 | contig 11396 bp, 15 predicted proteins | sample 4693611 | NCBI WGS metagenome assembly VMHT01 (sample SAMN12280063, study PRJNA550983) | marine metagenome | isolation source: seawater sampled from same location over 5 years 0.02-0.2 micron viral filtrate | place: USA: collected off the coast of southern California halfway between the port... ... | reverse complement strand
TTAACGCTGTAGAGGTTGCTAATACTGACCCTGCAATACCGATACCTAAAGATATATTATTTAGTGTCTTTTCTGCTTTTGCTAATGCTAACCCTCCCGGCAATAGTGCATATTTTGCTGTTACTGCAGCATTTGCTGATTTTGTTTGTATTATTTGTTTTGCAATACCTGCTGCATTTTCTCCAATGATTGCTGCTGCTTGTAAGGCTCTATTTTTACCTGCCATTTTACCAAGTAATTGAAAACCCCTCATAGCTGTATCGGCAGCCATCTCTTGTATTCTTAATTTAGATTCAGCAACTTCTTCTTCAACTTCTATGTTTTCTCTCAATAAAGCGTTTTGGTTTGCTAATTGTTCTGATCTAAAACCTGTTATTTGTGCAAGTACAGCTTCCTTTTCTGCTTTAGCCTCTAAGAGTGCTATTTGGTTTGCATCGTTGTTATTCTTTTTTAGTTGTAATTCTGCTGCAAGAATTAAAGCATCTGCATTAGCTAACATAAGTTTTTCTTGTTCTTTTAATACTTCGCCTAACTTATTGTTTGCCTCTATTCTCTCATCTATTGTTTTTAAATCATCATCTCTAATTTGCCTAAGTAATTCAGCTTCTCTATCTTTTTGTTCTAATATTACTCTGTTTCTTGCTACTGCTATTTCTGCTGCCTTGTTAGCTTCTGTTTGTGCTTTTGCAGACTCAAATGAAGATTTAGCGTAATCAGTAATACCTTTAACTAATTTAGGTGCAACTTCAGCTATTTTATTAAATGAATCGTCTACCTCTGTAAAAACATCTACCACTTCTTTACCTGCGCTTTTTACATCTTCTAAAGCACCTGCAAAATCTCCTTTAAAAACTTTCATTACAGAACTTGAAACTAAAGCTAAAGTTTTATTAAAAGAATTAAATCTTTCTATAAGATTGTCTAATATTGCTTGTCCAAAGTTTTTAACAGATTCAACAGGGTCTTCAAATATACTTTTAAAGTAGCTTACAACCGTTCCTATGTTAGCATCTAAAAAATTAAAGAAGTCATTAAACGCAATAGACAAGAAATTAAAAGTTGTGTTAAAAGCATCTGCTACTTTTTGGTTTTCTTCAAACACTTCTTTAAGTTTAGTGAATGCTGCAAGTAAAAGACCAATACCTATAGCTTTTAGAGTTGTACCTATTTTACGAACACCTTTAGCTGTATCTTTAGTTGCTTTCTCTACACCCTCAAAACCCTTTTCTGTTTTTTTTACGTTTTTGTTAAGCGTTTCTATGTCTTTATTTATGGTGTTTATATTTTTCTCAGCCTTGTCAGTCCGAGTTTCTAACTCCATTATTAATTTTTGTGCCATTCCTTTATAGTTTTAAATGTTTCCTTAAATGATTCAGGGTATTTGTACTTACCCTTTGCTATATCTATAAGTTCTGATCCTCCCTTTACATAGGGTAGCATCTCTAATATGTTTTTTATCATAATACGTTTAATAGTTCTATATCTGCTTCGCCTGTTGTTAGGTTTGTTGTTATACTGTTTATTCTGTATTCTGTTCCCTCTATTCTAAATTTATCTGCTAAAGAATAATTTAAAAGTATATTCATAGGTAGTCTTGCTTTTATTTTTGTTAATCGATTCTTGCTGTTAAATACTGTTTTTATATACGTCTCATAATAATTTTTAAATAACGTGCCTGAAAAATCTTCGTTAGGCTCGTACTCGTTAAGCTCATTGAAGAAGTTTATATTTGCTGTGCTTGTTGCTGTTGCAAATGCTACAGAATTGCTTGGCATATTAATTGATCCTGTAATCTCTACATTGTTTGCAAATTCTCCTGTTGATGTATTTATTACATCTACAAAACTTATAGTTTTACTACCGACAGAAGTATATACAGGATAAAATAAAACAGGCTTACCTATATAAGAATCTTGATTATCGTCTACACTCCAACCCCATTGCGTATCTGTGTCGTTTGATCCATTTATATCAATAAGTTTTTCAAACTTCATATGCCCAAATGGCAATTCTATTTTATACAATCCACCATCTAAAGACTCGTTGTCATTGTAGTCAACTGTACCCCACTCTTTATTAAATAATTGATTGTGTATAGCTGAGAAAAAGCTGTCTGTATCTTCATACCCAAAACTTATTTCTTTAAACGGTAAGGCTACGTTAACTTGTCCTTGTTCTATATCAACATATTCTGTTATGTCGTATGATGTGCCACCTGTATAATAACTATCTAATGTTTTAACTACTATCGTGCCTGAGTTGTTTACAAAAGCTGTAAGGTTAAACATTTTAAATATTCCTGATAAAAAGTCTATTACTTTCATTTCAGGTATCTGACTTGTTATTACAAACTCAAATGTTGCTGATGCTGTGTAACTTCCTGTATTGAATTGATCTGTTATTACTGTGCCAAATTCGTCTGTAGTTATTGACCAATTTATAGTATTAAATGAAACTGCTGAGGTTACTGTTATAGTTACAGTATAGTCTCCTGCTTGTGCAATTCCACCATTCAAAGCGTGTAAGTCTATTATTTTAGTTGCTGATGATATACCATTTTCAGAATAATAACTAACACCATCTTTTTCTATAAGTATATCATAAGTACCTGTTGCACCTGTCAATGTTAAAGTAAAGTCAGTTCCAAAGGTTTCTGCATCCTCAGTTAGTCTTAGCGTTGTAGTAGTTACCATTTGCGTATAGCTTGATGTTCCTACACCTGTACTCCACCCATCTACAATACTTGGGAAGTTTGCTATTTGGCTTCCTGTTTCTACAACACCCTTTTTTCTGTGTAACCACATAAACAACTTAGAGTATTGATCGTTGCTTGTCTCTGTAAAAAAATCACTTGAGAATGTTAATCCGTATTTTGTTTCAATAGCTTCTATGATGTTGTGTACTCTTATAGCGTATTTTAAATTGTCCCATCTTACTCCGTGATCGTGGCTACTACCTGTATGATAGTATAAGTTACCTGTATCGTCTGTGTGTGCTGAACTACTGCTATTATAAAACAATCTTTGAGTGTGTGTTATAAGTGGTACTATAATATCACTACTTGCAGGATTTGTTTCTAAGTATGTTTTTATATTAGTCGCATTAAAGTCCTTTTTTAAAGAATCAAGAGATGTAAGTACGTTCAGTTTATCCTCTCCTATTATGTCTTTAAGATCAACTGTATTGCCAAAGAATGTAACTCTATAAGCATAAGGCTGATTGTTTTTCATATCAACACCCTCTAACTTTATTTTACCATCTTTGTATGGTATGTGGTTTAGTTCAAGTCTTGCTGTTACTTTTATACGAGCATCAAAAGCACTTTTGTTTGTGCTTGGGTTAAGTATATCAAAATTGTAGTAATGTTGAAATAGCTTGTTGTTTACCTGTGATGCAGGAAGTGTAAAAGTCTTTGTAAAAGTTGTGAAGATTTTAGCAATATCACGGACATTTTGGATTGTATCTGTAAGACTAACTGTTTCGTCCTTAAATAAATCAACTCTTGTATCTTGTATATATAATTGTAACTCACGCTTCATACTATATTGTTAATAATGTCGTTAGCTTCTTCTACCTCTAACGTGTATTGTATTAGTTTGTCGTTTAGTGATGTCTTTTTGGTTAGAGAGCTTGTTACAACTGTAACAGGGCGCACTATGTTTCCTTTTAAAATCCAAACATAATCACTCAACATAATATCTTCTATAACTGCATTGTAATCCTCTATTAAGTAATCTGTGTTTAGCGTTATACGTTTTCTACCATTCTTATTAAAAGTTTGTGTTTGATGAGACTTTACATCGTAATTAGACGAGGAATAATTAAATATGTTTCTTTTAAATGTTTCGCTTTTTGTGTTTACGCTTTCTACTGACTTCAAGAAAAAGTAGAAGTCTTGAGGCATACCAAATTTATTTATAAACCTCATTTTTATTGGGGTGTATTTAGCACTACAAATCCTTTCTACTGCATAAGTAATTGTACTTGCATTAACAGAAGTTGCAGTTGTGCTGACTGTATATTTAGTTGGTGTGCCACTATCCATAGCGTAAACAAAACCTGCTGTGTTATCAGGTAGGTATATTTTACTTGTGTTACCTGTGTTAGTTAATTCAGCATCATCAGGATCGATGTCTTGATTTGCACCCTCTCTAAATTCTGAATAAGCATATAAACCTATATAAGAAAATGTTGTCGCACTACCTATTGTGCTACCTGTTCCGTTTAGTCCTGTGTATTTTGTTATGCTTCCTGATATAGCTACTGTGTCAAAATCTGATCCTGTACTGCCACCGTAGTTTGGAATATAATAATCTTTTGCCAAACTTGATATTTCAAATACTGTTCTGTTGCTTGTTGCGTTTTTAAGTATTGTATATCTAAGCGCACCATCTATTGTTAGCTCTAACTTAGCCGATAGGTGTAATGCAGTAGTAACTGTTTGAAAGCGTGGACTTCTTAATAATATGTTTGCCATTAGTCTTCTACGTTAAATAAAAATTCAAAATTGTTGTCTGTGTCTTCTGCTAATTTTTTTGGTAAATCAAACTTTAGCTTGTCATAGGCTCTTTCAAAAGGTTTAGTAAAAAACATACTTGGTTTAATACCATAATAAAACACGCTTCTTGCCATCATAAATTGCAAACTTTTACGTTTAACAAATTTTCCTTGTTTGTTTCTTATTCCTTTAATTCCTTTTCTAATTACCCATTGACTAAAAGCAGAGGCAGGAGGCATCTTTGATTTAAAACTAAATGGGGTAGCAAACTTTCTTTTTTTACCACTTACACCTTTGTCTTGATACCATCCATAGTCCTCCATAAAGAAAGCTAATGTAGTAGCATCAGGAGTTTCATTTAAACTATATTGTAAACTGTCATACAATTTCTTAGTAGAGTTTTTTTTCTTTCTTGTAAGATTAGTTCTTGCTTGTTGTATAACATACTTAGCAAATCTGTTTAATTCTCTTTTTACTTTTTTTAACTGCATACGTTAATGTCATTACTTATTAATACATTAAACGTACAAGCTACACCTGCCATTTGATTCTCAAACCTTTCATAAAAGAACTCACAAGAAGCATCTCCATCCATTTGGTATTTGTCTCTGTATAAATCTCCTTTGCTTAATAACCCTACTAATTTATTAACTACAGCTAATTGTGTGTTTATAATATCTTGTTCGTTGTTGTTGCCTACAAACACGTCTGTTGTTTCTTCTTTAGATTGATCTACAATATCCATTGACATTACTGTTATGTTAAAGTTGAGGACTTGTTCTTGTATGGTTACGTTGTTTACTATTATATGACTTAAAGGAAAGATTGTTTGTTTAGATAAGTCTATGTCAAATATATCGCCTGTTGTTACAGTATTGACATTCTCATCTGCTAACAGATTAGTCTTTATAGTTTGTGTGATTTGGTAATAGCCTCTTACTCCTTGATTGCTCATCTATTAAATTTACTTTTTATATTCTTTGATTCTACCTCTGCTTTCTCTTTCATAAAACTTAAAGCGTAAAGACAGGTATGTATGTTTAGTTTAGTGATATCTTCAAATCTTCTAATATCTCCTTGAGAGAGTCCGAAAAGTGATTGATACCATCCCCATTTTCTTCCGAAGTTAGATACTGAGCTAAGTTGATTTTCTTGTTGTCCTCCAAAGAGTTCAGCATAGTTTTCGACAAGTCCATCCCTAAATTGTAAAAAAAAAGTATGGAACTTAGTACAGCATCCATTGGCATTTGTTTCATCTTCTCAGGATCATCTCCTGTATAGTCCTCTATTAAATATTTGTCTTGATACTTTTGTTTGATAGGTCTATATAAAACATTCATAGCTCTGTGTATGTTGTCCATATCTCCTATGTAGGTATCTAAGTCAATGTACTCTCCAAAACTCATATCTTCTAACTTAGGTATAAAGCCATAAGTCTTACCGTTTAGTTTAAACTCTTTTACAAGCTGAGGTTTCTCATTAAACATCTCTGTAAGTAAGAGTGTTATATCTTTGATGCTTTTAGCTTTCATAGACATTATTGTATCGCCTCTTAGTCCACAAAATATTTCTATCAATTTAATAGCTAAGAAATTCTCGTCTGTGTTCTCCTCTTGTATCTTTAGATACCTTTGGTATTTGTCTAATGTGATCTCGCTTAGAGTATCAGGAATATAAACCTCTACTTTCATATATATATAACGTAAGAAAAAAAAGTTTTAGAAACTAACTTATTGTGTATTTACCCCTGTTAGGATTCTTTAACTGAAAGCTCACAGCGTATCTTACTGCATCTATTAAATGATTAAACTTATCTATAGGTGTATTGGACTTTCTTTCTAACCAAGAGTAGTTGTTTAGTTCTTTAACAAGATTAATACTATCCTCGCTTATTATTAGATCATAGTCTTGTAATAATGAAATTCCGTAGGTTACACTACCTTGACCTTTTACACTTGGCTTTACATTACAGCCTTTTGATCTTATTTCGCTTATTAGTCGAGGCTCTGCACTATCAGCTATTATTAAACCACCTTTAGCGTGTTGTTCGTTTAAGCGTGTTATTTGACTTGTTGTTAGGCTTGGTAAGTAATAACATTCCTTAAGGTATATTCGTTTGTTAGAAGTGTCTATATTAGTTTCTATTAAGGTTGTAGGATCGTTAGAGAATCCGTAGTCTTGACCCCATACACTAACACCTACTCTTTTAAACTCTCCTATCTTCCAATTATTAAATATAACACCCTCAGCTTTATCTAACCATCCACCCATTATAGCGTGTTTGTATTTTAGTGGTCTCCTTATTTTTAAATCGTCTATCTGCTTTAAGAATGATTTACTTAGGTTTTCTAAGTTGTCTTGATAGGTAGTGTGTATGTAGGTAGTGTTGTCTTTCTCTGTATTAGTTCCCTCTTGTATTCCTTTATCTTCAAAGAATCTTTGATATATCCAATGCTCTTTAGTTGTAGGGTTGAGGATTAATATAATTCTGTTTTGGTTTTTAGTTTCTCTTATTGTAAGGTCTATCTTATCAAACGTACCCTCGTCTGTTAATTCCTCTGCCTCATCTAATACCCAAGTTGTAACACCTGTAATAGATTTAAGGTTTGCTGTCTGATCTCCTGATGAGGTTTTAATTCCTTTAAATACTATCTTGCTTCCTGACTTTAAATTAATAATCTCATCTTTAGTTATGTGAAAATCATCAAACTTATCTAATAGTTCTATCTTCTCTATAAATTCAGGTATGATAGAAACGTAAGCTGAGGTTAATGTATAACGTGTAAATAGTATTGTGTGGTTTGCTTCGTATGTCAGTAGTACAAGCATTAGGTTTACTGAGAATGATTTACCTGATGCTCTACCTCCTGTGATTATGTAATACCTTGTGTCGTTACCTAACTTTTGGTATTTAGGGTTTATGTCTATCACTTAAATCGTATTAAGTCTTTAAAGCTAATGTTAAGACCCTCTGATGAGTTTATGTCTATCTTTTCTTTTGGCTTTCCGTATCTATAGTTGAAGTAGATTTGTATTGCTCGTATGTCGCCCTTTGCTATTAGTTCGCCTAATTTCTTTAATGCTATCTCGTTGTCAATAACATTGTCTAACTTCTCAACTAACTTAAGCTCATCAGCTTTAGGTTTTCTACCTGCGCCTAATCTTCTACCTCCTCTGTTCTCTAATTTGTACATTTTGAAAAACTTTGATTATTCAAATATATAACGTTAATCTTCTTCTTTTTTGTCAAGCTGCTTTTTTATTACCTCAACACTCATATAGATTTGGCTTACTATGTTCTCTAATCTTTTTATTCTTTGTATTGTAGTGTGTTTTTTGTTTACCATAGTCTGCCTTGTTGTTTATGTTGTTCTATTCGTTTTTTTGCTGCTTCAAAGTATTCTTTGTCTATTTCGTATCCTGTTAGATCAAAGCCTAAATTATGACAAGCTATAGCTATTGAGCCACTACCTAAATGTGTATCAAGTATTGTATCTCCCTCTTTTGCATAATTCATTAATAGCCATTCATATAGTTTAAGTGGTTTTTGTGTAGGGTGTATTTTGTTTTGATTGCAGTAGGCTTCTGCTCTTGACATTCTAAATGCTTTTGATGGAGATGTAAAAGATGTCCAAGCTGTTTCAAAAACTGCACCACTAAACTCTTGCATTTTATCCCATATAATTAAACAAGGAGTTGAGTATAAATGTTCAATCATATAGTTTCCTCCCCAAATAATTTGATTTTTAGAAACTCTAAATAGTTCATCAAAATATTCTTTATTAGGTGTATTTTTATCCCATTCTTTATAATCATATTTCTTCCAATTTTTACCTTTATTTGGATTTTTAACTTGGTTCATCCAATCAATACCATAAGGAGGATCAACAATAGCCAAGTCAAACTGATTGTCTGACATCTCTTTCATAGCCTCCATACAGTCTTGATTGTATATCATCCGTTTATTTTTCTATAATCGTTTAGGTAAACTTCTAATAGGGGTCTAAAATCATTTATTGAGCTTACTGCTAAATGTCCTTTCTTTGCCATTGTTTCGTATTGCTTAAACAAATAATCTACAGCACCTTTATCTTTATTTGCTTTTATGTAGGCTACTTTAATAAATTCTCTTATACAGTATGCTGTAATTTTTTTACTTCCATACTTTTCATATAAGTCAGAAAAATTGTGCAGTAAATATTTACCAAACTCTACATCTTCTATTTTAGCTTTACCTTTTTTATATAGCTGATTGTTTGAATGTTGACCTCTTGTAAAGAATATGTTTATTACGTTTCCTACTGATACATTGTTAGAGTTGCTCATATAAGCGTCATAAACTATTTTATAATCCTCGTTTTGATCTGCAAATGCTTTTAGATAATCAAACATACTCCAAGCCTTGTTTCCGTTGTTTAGACTTATAATACAATCTAAATGTTCTTTAACTTGTTTTGTGTCTACCCAATCTACTTCATATACAGGTACTGTCTTTTGTTTTAGTAGCTTCGCACTCTCTATTCTATGGTGTCCCTCTAATACATCGCCTGTTACTGAGGCTACTATTGGCATCATCCATCCATAGTCTATGAGTTTTGTTTTAAAATTTTCAGCGTGATTAACTGTCATATCTCTATTGACTTTCGCATACTTTAGTTTGTTAATTGGGTAATTAGGTTTAAACTTTCCTTTTTTTATTGTTTCCATTGTTTTTATATTTAGTTATTAATTATTATTCTGTTCCTGATATTATTTGATCGTGTGGTAGTCTGTTTCGATTGTATTGGTCTATGTACCATTGTTCGCTTCTGTCTCCCTCGATCTCTTTTTGTAAGTGTGCTAAGGCTCTCCAAGCTATTTTTGCAGAGTGTCTTACTCCGTCTATATCGTGCATACCATTTTCCATTAGGTGTCGCATCAATGCATCTAAGTCATCTGAGCTTTTTTCTCTGTCCCAATGTATGTCCTCGTCAGGGTGGTGTTGTTTACTTCCTATGTAGCTTACTCTTGCTACTTCGCATAGTGCATCAGGAAAGTATTTTATTAATCCTCTATACAAGGGTATCTCTTTTCTCTTTTGTTTGTTCTTTTCCATCTATATCTTTTAAGGGTAATGTATCTACTATTCTAAGGAGCTTCTTTAAGTCCTTTGATTTTGTGTAATCTATTATGTGGTTTATTAATGCTCGTCTTAATTTTGATTTGTTTTTTATTCTGAGAAGCGCTATGTCAAAATACTTATCTATTATAGGATTGTATCTTCTGTGTGTCTCAAATGCATTCAAACTATATATAGCTGTTGCGTGATCGTAATTCTTTCCGTTAGATTCGTAGAAGTCTCTAATCTCTGTAAACTTCATATTACAATGATGCCTCAACATAAACGTAAGCAAAGACCTCATCTCTACATATTCTCTTTTTCTACTATTTTTAAATACATCTATTCCTGATATATCTATAATGTTCTTTGCTATTTTATTTGCCTCTTTCATAATATTCCTTTTATACAGTAACTATCTAAGTCTGCTGCATTAATAAAAAATGTTTCGTAAGTGTCAAGAGCATCTAACACTCTTTCTTTGCCTAAGTTATAGAAGTCCTCGCTAATGTCATAGATGCCAACGTCACAACTATTTTTGTCAACAGCACAAAATTTAAATGTGTCGTAAGGTTTGTTAAACAATTCACAATATATATACACTTGACACATATATCCATACTTTCGTGATGAGTATGGGAATGCTTTAAGGTCGCTTGTACTTTTTAAATCTACGATCCTATATGAATCAAGGACATCTGCTTTGCCTCTAAATGGATATTTGTTACCACTTCTTGCTGTTATATAGCCTATTGCAGGAACTTCAAACTCGCAGTCTGTTATTAGTTGTAAAGCGTGTTCGTTTCTTAGAAAGGCATCAGCTAATCTTTCAGCATCTCTTTTCTCTTTCATAGTAAACACTTTACCGTGTTCTTCCTTAGCCAACTTGTAAGCCTTAGTGTTTTTAGATTGTACATCTACAAATATTTGTGAGTTGAACACATCTGATTCTAAGATACAGGTATGAAATAACCAACCGTCTCTAAGTGCCTGAGATGAGGGCGATCCGTATTCTGTAACGTATTTGTATTTCTTAGGACTATCTAAGAGTAGTTTAATTGATGAGGAGCTTAATGCAGCTTTGCCTAAGTAGTCATAATAGAACGTGTCATCTTTCATTAGTTCTAATATCTCATCGTGTCTAAATGTTTCTCCGTTTAACAGCTCAATAGTATCCATATAAATATAATTATAAAGCCTAAGTAACTAAATGCTAAGGCTCTCATTTTGTTTTCGTAGTTTCTCATTTTGTTTTTCTGCTTTTCTTGCTCTTTCTATAGCTCTGTTTCTTGCAAGTCTATAGTCTGAAATAGCTTCTTTATATAATCGTATGTTGTTTGTATTTTCTTGGAAGTAGAATGTTAACCTAACAAGACTCTCAGACATCTTCTCTAAGTTCTTAGTTTTCTTTTTGTCTATTTGTTTTTTAACTATAGAAATAAGAAAGTTTAGATCAGACCAAATCTCTAAATCTTTTAGGTTATCTATCTTTCTATCCACAGTAATTCTTTGTCCAACATTCAAAAGTTTCGTTCCATACTCTTGGTTTCCAATTCGGATCAATCTCTGATCTCCATTTAAAAGTACCTGTAACTACACAGTCATCTAAGATTACTAATTCGTCTATAAGTGTTTTCATAATTGTTTTATTTACTGCAATATACAAATTATTTTAATATAAACAAATGTTAATATGTATTTAAGTGAAATATTGTATTTATTTGATTGACTATATCTGATTTATTATAAATCTTATGATTCTTGTGATACACATAAATATAGGGTGCATACTTAGATTTA
>VMHT01139682.1_pt1 | contig 11398 bp, 10 predicted proteins | sample 4693611 | NCBI WGS metagenome assembly VMHT01 (sample SAMN12280063, study PRJNA550983) | marine metagenome | isolation source: seawater sampled from same location over 5 years 0.02-0.2 micron viral filtrate | place: USA: collected off the coast of southern California halfway between the port... ... | reverse complement strand
CTGTGCTGACATCTTGACATGTCTGGGAACGAACAAATTTTACTCGCTTTAATCCATCCAGACATTTGAATATCGGCCTTATGAGTAAAACGAAGATAAGGTTCAATATTAGACTCGTAAAGCTCAAATTTTAATGAGTCTGTTGTACTTATCGATGAAATCTTAGGCAACTTCCGTGTATCTTTTGGATTGAGAATCCATTTGATTTTATTGAATGTCGTAAGATTTTTGCATACAAAGCGTAAGAACTTATATTCTTTTTCATTGGTAAACCCTTTATACTTTTTTCGAGATACAACGCTCACACTCTCAAGATCTTCTTTATTACGGAAAAGTTTATTTCTTATGTATTTTTCCACTTCTTTTCTTTTGAAAGTATCAAAAGAGTCTTGATACTTATCCGGAATAAGAGCAAAGAAATATGGTTTATAACCTTCGAATCTCATACAGACCGATTCTGAATCTTTATTAACACCAAATGCGTAAATGTTATATCGCGTGTCTGGGCAGTCCCCGTCTGGGTCATCGGTTTCGTCTGATGCTTCCCATGACAATATCTGAAATACAATTTCGTTTAATTCTGTTGTACTTTCTGTGCGAATAAACGGGTCCATTTAATTAGATATACACTATTTATTTATACGTGTTTAAATTGTAAAGATTTCTGCAATAATTTAATCAGTAATAAATGCTAATGTAAATATTATACTTCCGCCTAGCGTGATGCCTTTTAATATTAGTCTTCCATCTGAAGTTGATACACCGAATATAGTAAAATCAACCCATCTATTTGAAAGAATGTCGCATAGAATTAACCACTCGATTGAATTGGCGCTATCGAGAGATGTCGCCGCATTAATTACACTGAGGTCATTAGAAATTAATGAATTAATTGGTAGTCTATATAAAAAAGTTTTTATAAATGAGTAAGACTTGATGTAATCTAAAATAGTTTCTCTTTTACTAGCGTACAAATATATGTAAAATAATAAAGCCGACTGCATAAGTGTGTAAATTAATCCACATACAAAAAGATATCTATCGAAAGGTATAAAATTGTTGAACGTTTTATTAAATGTAATATCATCTTTGGGTAAAACGTTCCTCACAAAAAGAGATACATTTGCGGCGCCTATAAGGGTACTAAATGAAATTATAGGATTTAATAGACGTATTGTTTTCGATATTTTATTTTTAGTTCTAGATATATCTATTATTAGATCGTTTAAACATGCATTTTCCAAGAAATATTCTTGAGGTAAAGACAAAATATTTATTAATTCATTTATTTCTGTCGTATGTTGATTAAGAATGAAAATAACCGTAAATAAAAATAAAAAACATAAAAGTCTTGAATAAAACCAATCTATAATTATAAACGTGTAGAATAGGTATTTATCTTTCGTTATCCACGTTGGCCACATATATTCATTATTAAATGCAGAAACATCTACAAAATTAGACAGAACTGAAAGTGTCGTAAAAATCAATATAATTGCTGTTTTAAATTCTTTACAATTAAGTATTTTTTCCATATGATTACATCTATAATACTTCTTCGACCATAAATGAATCAATGGTACATTGACATGTGTGAGAAATGATACTAAATGACGCGTGTCAGACGTTATTACCCACCATTTAAAATTATAAACACTTTGTATCCATAATAATAGATTAACCAATATGAAGTAAAATGTATAAATTAAATAGAATATAATTTGTGATTTAGTCAAGACTTGTTTATCATCGTATTTTATTCCCATTTCAAATTCATCTTCGTTTTCTGAATACTTAATTAGATTAAGTTTATACATCAATTTAAATTTTTCGCGTGGGAAACCGATATCTTCATCTCTAAATATATCTACTTTGGATAAAAATGGAAATGATACGTTATAAGCTTTTATTCCTAGAATAAATAAAATATTGTCTAACATAATAGAATGACAATATCAAGGTTAATTATACCAATTATAATTTTTTTAATTTTGGCACTTCTCACACAAATTTCGTGTACAAATTCGTTCAAAACCAATTCTGGAAAGACTTATAAGGCCAGTAATCTTCAGTCTGCTGAAATAATAGACACGTTACGTATTATATCTATAGATTTATCTTATGAAATAGAAGCAAACCGCGGAAATTTTTTACGCAAAAAGTTACAAAATACAAGTTATAAGGAATTGATAGATCAAGATGATAATGTTTTAGCATGGAATTATGACAAAGGCCGCGAAATAGGATTTAAGTTGTATCAAGATAATGGATTATATTACCCAGCTGATCACATTATCGAATCACTTTTACATGAACTAGCTCATTCAGTTTCAAAAACTGTGGGACACGGAAATGAATGGAAATCTAACTATAATTATCTGCTTAAATATAAGGATAAATACGTGAACGTTTTAAGAAAAAAAAATAAAATTCTAATGTAAATCGAATGAACGACCTTTTCATAGGAGGGGGCGGATATTCGGGGTTTCATTTTATTGGAGCCCTCGAATATATTCATCAAAAAAAATTACTAGATCTTAAAAACTTTTATGGAACAAGTATAGGCGCATTAATAGGTATATTATACATATCAGGAACAGACCCTAAATGTATGATAAATATGTTTCAAAAGATAAATCTTGAGGAAATTGTAAAATATGATTTCGCAAATATTCAAAATGGACTGCTCGACGATTCGCTCTTAGACACCTTGATTAGTTTTGTAACAGACAAATACGATACTGATATCAATTTAAATGAATTTTTTAAAATAACTAATGTAAACATTAATATATACGCGACTAATATAACGCAAAACAAATACACATGTTTAAGTAATGAAAATTATCCCAATGTTAAATTAAAAGATGCTCTAAAAGCTTCTATGAGTATACCATTTTTATTCAAACCTATCGAAATAGACGGTAATATGTATATAGACGGTTGTTGTAAAAACTTATATGGATCTCCCCCTAAGGAGATATTCATACGAGGCTACAGTATAATTCTTAAAAACAAATCTCGGGGATATCCGTTTCAAGTAATGTGTTCTATATTTACGCGCGAAATACCTAGCAGCACATTTTTAGTATGTATAGAAAATGAAGGAGATGTTAATGTTTATCTTAATTTAGATAAAATAAAGTCTAGATTTATTATAGATATGTATAAAAATGGTATATACACCACCAAAAAATACTTAGAATAAACATCAGGTTACTTTGGGATAATTTGTTTCAACCACCGTTTCTTGTTTGCTACATATTCTATGTACGAGTACTCTTTTGGAATCTTATCATCAATATACACTATGCTTTTTTTAGATTTATTATCGTCGATACATCTATAAGAATTTCTAAGTTTCTGTAATACATATGAATAATCTTTTTCTATATTTAATCTGATTGGCGGCGAAATTTCAAAATCGGGGTTAAATTTAATTATATTTCTTTCGGAAATTTCAGTCACGTTTGCTAAACACTTCTTAAACTTTGACATCTGTTCTCCATTATAGTAAAAATTAGATGTATGCTCCGAGAAAACGAAATATGGAATCCCGTTTTTTTCGCAAATCTTGATACATAGTTCAGATATTGTATTATATTCAGTGAAATTATGAAATATAATACAACATTTAGAATATTTTAAAATATTACAGAGATCTTCTATTAGGGTTTTATAGTTTAAAGCTTTTCTGAATATTTGCAACATGTTTCTATTACAAATATTACTGATATGTTTCATTTGTTTTCCATAAAAAACATTTATTCTGTGCGTCGGATCTATATTTTTAGAGGTTAGTCTTTTAGAAATCTCCGCATAATTGTCCCATGATGTGTCGCATACAACAAGAATATTCATTGTCATATTGATATACTCTTTTTATTTATTATTCTAATTTAAGTTTTAATTTGTAATAAATTACATATATTAGATGTAAATGTTAATTATCACGGCTGTAACTGTAACTGTTACATTTTTTGTTATTTTTTTAATTAAGAGAATATTCGACAATTTTAAAATTGAAAAGATAGTTACGCCTTTTAAATTAAATGTGAAATCGGATAAAATAATTATACTCTCTAAAAAAGGATGTCCTTGGTGTGAAAAATTAACACCTTATATTGAATATTCACGAACGGATTGTATTAAAATCGTGGTAAACGACGATGATACATTTAAATTTGATGAAAAGTTCACACAATTAGAACAAACAGAAAGAGAATCGATAATTAAAAGTTCTAAAGATCTGCTAGAAAATACGGGTTATTATTTCCCTACTATAATTCACAAAAACGAATACATTATAGGTTTCCCAGATGAAGAAAAACTCAATAAACTTTTTAATGAATAAAAACGTTTATAATATATTACCATATAGTTAATGTATAAGAAGATAATAGTGATTGGGGACATTCGCGGAGATTCTAAAGTCCTTGTGAAGTCCCTAGAATTAGCAAATCTTATAAAAGATAATGTATGGGTAGGAAAAGATACATTAGTAATTCAAATGGGTAACACGCTTTCCGGAAAGAGTACTATTAGCCCTCCTCTGAGCAAAGAGTATGTAGAAACTCAAGAGGAGATTAAGATAATTAATCTAATAAGTATTTTTAAATCTAAGGCTAAATTACATTCTTGTGAGTTTATATCTATACTGGGCAAACATGAACTTTTAAGTTACTATTATGGAAAAGATAAATCATTTATCAAACAATATATTAAGAGTAAGGATGAAAGAATTTATAAAAAAATGTATAAATGTCCCAGAAATAAATTCTGGAAACCAGGCAATGAAGGAGGCAAAATTTTATCTAAAAGACCTTTTTTTTATTTAATCGACGACATACTTTTTACTAATTTCAATCTATCAATCCATCCCGGAGGCGGTGAAGATGAAATTAATAAAAATAAAATAGACGTCGAAGAATGGCTACGCTCTGGTAAAAATAAACCGGATATTATATCAAAAACATTTAATAATATAGATACAAAACTTAAAATTAGTCTTTTAAATTTAAAGTTTCAAAAAATAATTACAAGTAACTCAATTCAAGACGGTGAAATAGCGGAAACAATAAGTGTTAAAACAAATTCGTCTAGAGCATTTGGTGAAAACGGGTATGTAGAGATTTTAGAAATACTTACTAAACCATTTTTAATTGTAAAAAGAATAAGCGAAAAAAGACATATCATAGAGCTTTGAAAATATTGATATATTTCGGATCTACATTATGAAATTTTCCATGCGTGTCATACTCGGCGTGAACTTGTCCAGATTTCATCACGGATGAAATATCAAAATCATGACCCGAAAATTTGCTGATTTCTTTGAAAAACCCGTTTAATTCTTTATAAAATTTAACGTATTTTTCATTCCAACTTTCATCTGAAATGTCTATTATTCCATATTCGTTTTCGTTTTCTACGGTAGATTTGTAAATAATTCCACCATGAGATTGTGTTATCATCCCTTTGGTTTCGCCCATAACAAGCATATAACCAAACAGTTGATACAAATCGTATTCATTTTTCCTAACGTTTTCTTTTTTCATTCGAGTTTTAATTTCTATAACCATATCTTTATCCGTGGCGTCATGTAGACCTTTGAGCTTCCAACCATGGTTAGTATCTGTGTAATACCACATCTTATTATTTCCCTTCGTATACTTGGAAGCCTGAATTACGAGTTTTTCGTTGTTTCTACCGCAGTCTTTTTTAAGACTATCCTGTACAATAGTTCTTGCTTTACTTATTTCAGAATCCGACACATCTGGAACATTCGATTTAAGTTCATCTATTACTTTTTGCTCGATAACATCGAATTCCTTTGGATCTTTAACAGTTTTTGAAAAATGTTTGTAAGATTCATCTATAGGTCTTTTTAAAGATGTTCCCTCTAGTGGACGAATATTCCCGTTTTTAATTAGTTTTTCCCTGAAAAGTTTAGGATATTCGCGACACAATAACAACATCATAGTTTTGTTTCTTGGTTCATATTTATTCTTACCACACGCTGATCCGATGTAAGAAATTTCAAGGGTATCCATTGTGTAACGCATATTCATTATATTTAATATTTTTAAACCAATTAAAAAAATGTAAAAAAAAATATTATATACTAATAATTATGTATAAATTATTGATACCTGTTATAATACTGATTTTAAGTTTAGGACTTTTCTTTTACTGGAAAAAAACTAGTTATATCGGTGACGATGCCGACGACTTAGACCCCTTTGAGAATATCGAAGAAATGCCCCCTGAACCGGTAAGGACTGAACCAGCTGTTTCTGAAGAACCGGATGTTACTGTACGACCAGAAGTTATTATCGAGCCAGCATCGCCAGTTACTAATGAAGACGTACCTGTCCAACCTACGCCTACTACAACCCCCGCAAAACCTTTAATTGATAAACCAAAGCCGCCTCCTCCGCCACCCGCAGATGTACCCGCAGATGTACCCGCAGATGTACCTGTACAACCTACGCCTACTACAACCCCTGCAAAACCATTAATCCCCATCGCCCCCGCCAGCCCCGCTGGTCCTAGACTATTAACAGATAAAGAACTCGTGGTGTTAAAGCAGAAAGTAATCAATTCCTTCCCGAGGCCTCGCGTTCCAGAGGACAAGAAGACGCGCTGGGATCGTGAAATGGAAGTATACGACAGGTGCGTCCTCCCTATCTTCATAAATGAATTTCTTGATCTTGCGAGGGCAGTATCTGTAAATGATGCAGACGTTAAACTGATTATGGATCCTGCGAAAATTCGGGCGAAGAATGCCTCAAAGGGAGGATTTATACCGGATAAATGGGAGGCCGTCTGGATGAAAGACCACGACACGAGGATGGCGACGCTTTTTAACTCTTGCGGCCCTCAGCCAACCCGGACCCGCGAGAACACGACTCTACCCTCGGCGGCGGAGGGCGTGGCGCCGAAGGAGCTTTTATTAAGAAGAGGATACCCAAATGGAACTAAATGGAATATTAGAGGAACAACCGGTAATAATATAGCCTTATGCAGATCCAACTGTAAAAGTTTAGGATATAATTATTTCGCGCATAATTCTCCACCAGGAGGAGACGGTGGTTGCGGTTGTTTTAAGTCGAATGAAAAGTTAATACAACTTAATATGACGGACCACGCAAATGTTAAGACTCGCTACGTATGAAACTCTCACATGATTAACCATGTAATTTACATAATTTAATATGCGCTAAAAAATATATTTATTACATTAATAAACAAATGGAAAGTCATGCTATTAATGTAATAAATTCTATCGATGTAAATCCAGATACTAATAGATACATTTTATATATGAAAAAACACATCCGAGATCCAGATGCTTTTCATGGGCATATGAATAATTTTGTCTCAATTTTTCAAGAAAGTGTTTCTAAAAAAACCTTGATGTTAGTCCGAGAATACAATCAGATGTATCAGGATTGGTCAAATGAACAAACTTTATTACAAATGGCCAATAAATTTGACGTGAATAATATTTCGGATTTATTTAACGATTTTAATGTTTCAACGAGTGTAGATTCTATTCTAAGGGGTATCTCTAAATCTAGTATATCTAAAAGAAAGGGACCTTCCAAAAAGAAAAGAAATTAAAACAAATCAAAGTCGTCACCGCTTGTACCAAACTCTTGAAAAACCGGTATATCGTCGCGCTCGTAATATCTAGGATCTAAATTGGGTCTCGGCCCCGATTTTTTTCTGTATTGTACGGTTTTAATTCCAAACTTATTATAAGCTATAAACGGTTCATGTGTCTCGGCATATTCTTTTCCAAATAAATTTACCATACGCTCGTGTAATTCGCCCATATCTAAATCTCTTACATTTTTGTTACCGACTTCTGGAATAGGCGAAACTTTAACGCCCGAGAAGTAAGTATTTGATTCATCTGTATTATATTCATTGTAAGCCTTTTCTCCAAAAGAGGTAGTAATAGAATTTTTAAGCTGCATCAGTCTAGTAGGATTGTAATTTAATAATATTTTGTCGTATATTTCTTGGTTTGAAGATTTTTTACTAGACCAATTGCTTAGAGTAGTATCTAAAATTTCTACATAATCACTTGGTATGGTCCATCCCGTTGATGCAGCGACTTCCATTTTAGTGGTCAATTCCTTTAGATCTTTCTTAACTTGAGTTAAGAATAAAGCAGATCCGTTTTTCCTTTCCCGAAAGTCAAACGAGTTGTCATCATTTAGCATTAATGAAATGTAAGAAATTTTGCCGTCATCTGCGACACTGTGGGCAAAAACTGGAAATTTAGTCATCCCAGAAGAATGTAGTTCTGGATATTTTTTCTTAAGTTCGTTTTCTAAACTCAACTGTTTCATTATTGCTTCTGAAACTAGTGTATCATAAACTACAACTGGTTCAGGTTCTGAAATATCAGGTGTCGAAAGTAATGAAGGGTCTAACGGTTGAGGAAGTCCAATTAAAATGTAATCGGAGGCCAAGCGCTTCACAATGTCGGGTACTTCTGAAGGTGTTACTAATCCTGCTGCCATCTCTTCTTTCTCTTCCTTATCAAGTTCTACTATTTCATCGGATGCCGATACCTTTTGTTCGTTACAAATGTCTTTTAGAAAATTGGAAATATTTATATTGTTATTCTTCCACTTTAAGTCGCCGTCATCATCTGGTTCAAATTCATAATAGGAAACAGATTGTCCTGAAATGTCTTCAATAAGAACTAATTTATTGTTACAGGATCTTCTTAGCTGATCAAGTTCCATCGTAGTTTGGGGACCTGGATCAAAACCTGATCCCGAACCTGATCCCGAACCTGAACCACCGGGGTCTTCGGGTGGTACAATTGGAATCGGTTCTTCTGGTCGCCGGATTGCGTCGGTATCTGGTATACCTGCCTGATCAAGACAAGTTTTAATCTGGTCATCTGTCAACTTGTCTAACATCCAGTTAATTATTTGTTCGGGCGTTTGATCATCAAAGAAGTTTGATGTAACACTACTCATTTATATACTTTATATATAATAAAATTATTTTAATTTTTATATTTATTTTTTAGCCTTAGCCTCTTTTAGCGTATCGAAAATACTTTTTGGGTCTGTTCCTCCTATTTCGAGGAGCATTTCAATGTGATCTTCTGTATAGATATTGTATTTATATACTAAATCTAATACGGCCATATTTATTTTTTGCTTTTTCGATCCTTTTGTAAATTTTTCTATAATTTCTTTTTTAAGACCTGAAGAAATGTCTTCTTTTGCTAATTCTTTAATGCACTTTGATATTTTTGTAAATTTATTGATATAGTCCTTGTCTTCTGGAAAAGAAATTTTATTTGTACCTTTTTGATTAAACATAATCCTCCGAAGTTGAGGTAATAAATCGTAATTACCTTTTACGCGCTTTAAATCATCTTTTACATCTCCATCTACTGGAAGAACTTCGAATGTATTGTCAGATTCCCATGGTACTATGTCTTCTCGTATTATTAGATCTTTATTGATATTGTCTTCGTCTATAATTTCTGGGTCGTCGTCATATGGTTTAAGTATGCCATTTTCATCTGGTCCTGCTTCCGCAAATGTTAACATTAAGTCTTCTTTTGGATAAGTGAATTCTCTTGAGTAGATTTGTGCGAATGTTACAGTTTCTGGAATCCCGTCTCGAATGTACATTCTTAAATTTGATGGATTTTTGTAGTAAATTTGATACATTCCGCCTGTTACAGGAGAAACATGTTCTTCTAATCTAATTAAGTTACCATTTTTATTTATCTCGGCGTCAATGGAACAGTTTTTAAGTATCATTTCAAGATCTTTATTAATTGAATTCTTTTTAAGAGATGTTGTTAACATTCTCTGTTCTATGGAAAGAGAGTCAAGACCCCAGAAACTAGGACTTCCTTTTACTTCTCGAAGCATAGCTGCTACATCTGGATCGCTACCCTCTGACGGTAATACACTGTAATGTCTATAGATATCTACGTATTGTTCATCTGCTGGTAAGTTAGAATGACTACAATATCTCGACGCTCGGGCAAGAATTTGTTCTATTCTAGATTCGTTCCACCAAGGATCCGTGATATGTACTTGTTTAACATTTTTAAAGGATACACCTTCCATAACACTTCTGGTACCTAATATAATCTTTAATTGACTTCCATCAGCATTTTGTAAAGAATTGAAAGTGTTTCTTGCTCTATTAATAAGAATTCCATCTTTGTCTTTTGTTTTTGTCTCAGAACTCCAGATGAAATACTTAAGTTTGTCAGATTTATCAGAACCAAATTTTCCGAAACCGCACGCCTCTAGAATTATACTCAACGGTTCTACACCATATGTGAGCCAATTTGAAAATATAAAAACTGGTCCGGGAGAATTTAAACTCAATTCAATTATATTAGAAAATTTAGTAGAAAACTGTTTAATGTATTCCAATGTCTCTGATACATCTGAGAAATTTTGTGAGTTAAGTCTTTCCTTGAAAAGAGACAAAGATTTCTTTTTGTCCTCTGATGTTTTATTTATTTCATTTGAGTGTTTAGGTAAAGCAATATTACAATACTGCTGCGTTGTAACATACATTCCAGTCACGATTTCCTCGGCATCCGTTGTTAAATTACCAAGTAGTAAATTCTCGTATGCATTCGTTTGGTTTTGACCATTTTCAAAATTTTTATCCCTGGCTACATCAGATTTCAAAGCTTCTATATATTCTGATTTGTGATTTTGCGAAAAAGCGTGCTCCATTGTTATAACTCTTTTATAGGGATATGCGTTTGGGTTACCCCCTTTGAAGTATGAGATGTATCCGGAACAGATGTAACTTAAAAGGTCCTTGTTTATAACACAAGAATTTTCCGAAAGATATCCTACTGGAGATTCTGTAATCTGGGCACAAGTGTCATCCTCTCTTCTTATTCCAACAAAATTTCTATAAAATTCTGTAGCACTCAATGGAAACGGTATTCTGGGACGAAGTAGATTTATTGTAAGAGCGAGTTCATATGGATTATCATAAACAGGGGTGGCAGACATAATAGCAAGTTTTAATTCAGGATGAAAATAATACTTGATACAATTGTATAATTTTTTGTAAAATGTTCCGTCTGCCGAAACGAGTCTTTGAATCTCGTCAATGATTAAGAGACCGTTTTTGTTAAATAGAGCAGAATCTTGTTTTAATTTATCTCCTCTCATCGTATTACCAGATTTTTTATCCGTGCGATATATACTTTGAATAAAAGTCTGATGAGAAACAATGTCAAAAGTTCGTCTTATCGTGTCTCTTAGTTTCTTTTGATAATCATTGTACTTTTTCCTCTCTATATTTACTTTATTTTGTTGATCTCTAAACATTTTTTCTGTAGAGGCTTCATTTTCTTCAATGATGGTCAACTTTT
>VMHT01003785.1_pt1 | contig 11399 bp, 18 predicted proteins | sample 4693611 | NCBI WGS metagenome assembly VMHT01 (sample SAMN12280063, study PRJNA550983) | marine metagenome | isolation source: seawater sampled from same location over 5 years 0.02-0.2 micron viral filtrate | place: USA: collected off the coast of southern California halfway between the port... ... | reverse complement strand
TATCATCAGCACTCATCAGCCACTGGCTCGGCATAGGGGATTTAAGTTATGGCGATAGCAAGACCACAGTTACTTAAAGAACTTCTGCCGGGACTCAACGCTCTCTTTGGGCTTGAGTACGAAAAGTATGAAAACGAACACACAGAGATTTACGAGACAGAATCCTCAGAGCGTAGCTTTGAAGAAGAGGTCAAGCTCTCTGGGTTCGGAGCCGCTCCGGTTAAGCCGGAAGGTTCTGCGATTTCATTCGACACGGCGCAGGAGTCATTCACCGCCCGCTATAACCACGAAACCGTGGGAATGGGCTTTTCAATTACAGAGGAAGCAGTAGAAGACAATCTGTATGACAGCTTGTCTGCACGCTACACCAAAGCTTTGGCGCGGGGTATGGCATATACCAAGCAAACCAAAGCGGCGTCTTTGCTGAATACTGGCTTCGATACCTTCACATCAGGTGATGGTGTAACTCTGTTCAACACTGCTCACCCAACTGTAGCAGGGGGTAGCAACCGCAACCGCCTCTCTACAAACGCAGACCTTAACGAGACATCTCTCGAACAAATGGTAATTGATATTGCCGCTTTTGTTGACGAGCGAGGTCTTCTTATTGCGGCTCGCCCGCGTAAGATGATTGTCCCGCCTGCTCTGATGTTTGTGGCAACAAGATTGTTGCAGTCGGAAATGCGTACAGGCACCGCTGATAATGACATCAATGCCTTGGTAAACAACGGGTCAATTCCAGAAGGCTTCCGTGTTAATCACTATTTGACTGACACAGATGCTTTCTTCCTGACCACAGATGTACCAAACGGCATGAAGCATTTTGAGCGTACACCAATGACAACTCAAATGGACGGTGACTTTGACACTGGCAATGTTCGCTACAAAGCACGCGAGCGTTACAGCTTTGGAGTCTCTGACCCACTGGGTATGTTCGGTTCGCCCGGAGCGTAAAAAGTTAGAATATAACTTTTCTGGGGGTGGCGGTTGCCGCCCCCTTTTTTATGCGCTATTCTTTTTTTATCCCTGACAGCTACATGGTGTAGCTGACACTAGCCACGACAGGAGATACATATGGCTAATACAACCTTTGCGGGAGCAGTGCGCTCCAAAGGTGGATTTACTTCAATTAGTGAAAACGCCACAACGGGAGCAATTACAACGCTCTCAAGCATTAGCTCAACAGGCGTAACGTCTTTTGATGCAAACACACTTTCAACCGAAGCCGGAACAGGTATTACAGGCGGCACAGGCACGATTTATCGTAGCTCTGTACAGCGCGTAGGTGGCATTATTACCACTCGTATTCTGATTGACCTGACGGGCTTGCGCTCAACTGCAAGCGGCGACATCATCGGTGTGAACGGAACCTCTAACGTATGTCACATTGGTCAGATTACAGCCGCTCAAAACGGTACAATTTTGACAGGTAGCATGGAGTGCTTTGAGGCACCCACAGGGGGCGACCCAGACATCAACGTACACTCGGCAACAGAAAGCACGGGTGTTGAAGATGGTGCCATCTCTGGTTTGGCAGAAACCCTTTTGGTCAATGCGGGCGATGCCACCCTTGGTAGCAAGGTGTACTTTACGGCGGTGCCAGCGGCTGACGAGTTTTTGTATCTGACATTAGGTGATACGACTGACGCCGATTACACTGCGGGTAAACTCTTCATCGAATTGATGGGCTACGCGGCTTAATTTAGAGGGGGGCCATGCGCCCCTCTTTTCAAAGGAGTTTATGATGGCACAATCAGATGTAATACCGCTAACGATTAGCGACGAAAATGCATCGGACGATGACCGCTTGGTTACAGCCGCAAGGCCCAGTACATCTGCGACAATGGCGAACACAACCTTTGCGGGTGGCGCGGCACGCAATGTTATTGTTACGACAACTGGCACTGGCGATAATGAAAAAACAAACACTATTGTTGGCACAGACGTTTTTGGTAACGCACAAACAGAGGTAATTACCTCAACGGGTTCTGCCGAAGCGGTAGCGGGAACCAAGTTATTTTTAACAGTCACCTCTGTAACAAGCTCTGCACAATTTGCGGCTAACATTAAAGTTGGTTCTGGAACTTTGTGCGCTCAAGCAGTACAGGGTGACCTTAGAATAAGGCTTAAAGGCTTGTCCGTGGTATCGGGCGGCACGGCAGGGGATGTAGAGTTTATAAACGGCACTCCAGAAAGTGGCACAACTTTATTTAAGGCAAGGACTATTGGCACTGCAAACACCACTATAGATAGAACAATACCCGCAGAGGGTGTTCTGTTTAATAGCGGGGCAAGCGTTAAGTACACATTGGACACTGTAGATAATATTACAGTCTTTTATGCATAGGCGGCACAATGGGAAAAAAGGAAAAAGACATACTAGGAACCATATCTCCTTTATATGGGATTGCAACGGGGCGTGGAGCATTTGGCAAAATCGCTGATGCTGGCGGGCCGGGGCTGGTTGGATTGCTGGGTAGTCTTCGTGATAAGAAAAAAGACGAAGAAGATACTGCTAAAAAATCAGGAATGATGACGCCCAACATGAAAGCGGCTCAAGATGTTAAAAGAATGTCTGCTGGCGGTAGAGCAAGAAAGCGCCCCATTGATGGCGTGGCTACCAAAGGCAAGACCCGCGCTATCTACTAATGTCTAAGACAAAATATCCCGGCGTTACGCGAACACCCAGCGGTGGGATAAAGTACAGAGGCACATCTTTTGCTGGGTTTAATAAACCCAAAAAGTCTAATCGTTCTGGTAAAAAGGGCATGGTGCTAGCCAAAGAGGGCGACAAGGTTAAGCTCATCCATTATGGCGATAGCTCTATGGGCCACAACTATTCTGCGGCGGCGAGAAAGAGCTTTAAGGCACGGCACGGCAAGAACATAGCCAAAGGCAAAATGTCTGCGGCTTATTGGGCAAACAAGGAATTGTGGTCAAAGGGCGGCTCTACAAAGTCTCCGCCTAAATCACAGAAGCACAAAAAACTTGGCAGGAAAAAAACATGAAGGCTGGAAGAAAGATTGGCTGTCCTAAAAAGCCTATCGCTATGAAAAAGGGCGGCAAAACAAAATCAAGGGTAAATGAAGCAGGCAACTATACAAAGCCTGCCATGAGAAAACGAATATTTAATCGCATCAAGGCTGGCGGCAAGGGTGGGCGTCCGGGCCAGTGGAGTGCGAGAAAAGCTCAAATGGTGGCCTCTGCTTATAAAAAAGCAGGGGGTGGCTACAAAAGCTAGGCAATAGTATGGAACCTATCAGCACTGCATTAACTGGCATCGCGTTGGTGCAGAAGTCTGTTGATTTCATTAAGCAGAACATCTCCACAGCCAACGACATTAAAGATATAGCTGGCGCTTTGGATGGTTTGTTTGCGGGCGAAAAGCAAGTACAGCAAGAGCGGTTTGGCAACAAGTCAGTTCTTGGGCAAACAAAAGATGTGGCGCACAGCGTTATAGATGCCAAATTAGCCAAAGAGCAAATGGATGAAATGAGAATACTCATTAATCATCGCTTTGGTCACGGGACATTCCAACAGATTATAGCCGAGCGCAACAAGCAGATAAGAGAAGAAAAAGAGCGCGTTGCCGAGCAAAAGCGCATAGCGGCAAGAAAGAAAAAAGAACTGCAAGATATTATGCTGGTGTTTGGCATAACTGGCGGCGTTGCAATTATTTTTGTATTAACGGTTATTGGCTTTATCGCCCTTAGTTAAAAGTTATAGGCAACTTTATGGAACAAACGATAGAAGAGTTTCACGGGACAAAGAACATCACAGTAGGTGGTGGCTCCAGCGATATTGAGGCAGGCATAGAGTTTATATATCATATGCGAGAGCATATCGTAGATATTGGAATAGCCACTGTTTACGGGCTGGTGGTCTACGCAATGGTTTTATGGATAACTAAAAAAATTAACGGGTAGTTGTAGGATGGGAAAGTCAAAGTCACAGAAGAGCCTAGATAGCTGGACAAAGCAGAAATGGCGGACAAAGTCAGGGAAGCCCAGCACCCAAGGCCCAAGAGCAACTGGAGAACGATATTTGCCTAGCTCCGCTATTGTGAATATGTCGTCAAAAGAATATGCGGCGACTACCGCAAAGAAACGAAAAGATACAAAAGCTGGTAAGCAGTTTTCTAAACAGCCTCAGAAAGTTGCCAACAAGGTAAGAAAGCATAGGACATCATAATGGCAGTTGTAACACCAGATTTACCGGAGATATTTGAAGAGGCATTTGAAAGGGCGGGACAGGAGCTACGCTCTGGATACGACCTTAAAACAGTCAGGCGTAGCTTTAACCTACTAACCTTGGAGTGGCAAAATCGTGGACTCAATTTATGGACTATTGCAAGCGGCACAGAAACTCTTAGCGAGGGTAGCCAAACGTATACTCTACCAACAGACACTGTTGACCTTTTGGAACACCAGCTACGAACAGGTAGTGGCACTAATCAAAAAGATACAAACTTGGAGCGCATCAGCGTATCAACGTATGCTCAACAAAATCAAAAAAACCTTCGGGGGCGACCCACCCAAATCTTCGTAGAAAGACTGGCAGGGTCTACAAAGGTAACGCTGTGGCCCGTGCCAGATGGCTCAGAAACATACACCTTGTTTTACTACAGGCTTGTAGGCACAGACGGCCTTGAGAGTGGCGTATCTGGAACCGCCTCAAACTTCATACCACCAAGGTGGGTTCCGTGTTTGGTCGCAGGGCTTGCCTATCAAGTATCAATGAAGAAAAGAGGCAGTGAGCAACGCGCGGCGGCACTGAAGGAAGAATACGAGTTCCAGTATCAGTTGGCGGCAGGCGAAGATGCAGACAGAGTGTCGGTAAGGTTTGTTCCATTCAACTCTGCTTTTGTGGAGGGCTAGATGTACGCGAGAGGCAGTAAGGCTTTTGGATATTGCGATAGAACGGGCTTTCGCTATCCACTAAGAGACTTGGTTGCAGAAGTGCAGAACGGTGTTCGCACTGGACTGCTTGTTGGCAAGGATGTCCTAGACGGCGACCATCCGCAAAACTTTGTGGGAAGACTCAGAGTGTCAGACCCACAATCTTTGCGTGACCCCAGACCTGACAACAGCGTGGACTCTGCGTTTGGTCACAATCCTGTTGGTGGGTTGTTTACAGACCTAACAGCAAAAGCTGGAGAAGTAACAATTAAAATTACATAGGGGGTTACGCTGTAACTCTCTCGGTATTAAAGTAGTTAGACATATAACTTTTGGAGATGGGCATGGCTAAAGAACGACCGGGATTAATGGCAGGACTTGTTAACAAGCGAATAGCGGCCAGCAAGCCAAAAAGAGGGCGGAAAAAACGAGCAACGCCAACAAGAAACACGAACCCTCTTGGGGGCGACCAAACCTCTAGGGCCAAGTTTGAAAAAGGCCGCAAGGCAAACGCGGAGTTTTTTGGTAGCAGGCGGGGCGGAACAAGTCGTGACCCCGGTCAGCTTGCCAGCGCCAGAAATTACAAAATTAAATCAGGCGATACCCTTAGTCAGATAGCCAGAAACTATGGAGTAAGCCTCAAAGCTCTGAAGGATAATAACAAAATTGCAGATGCAAATAAAATTAGGGCAGGACAAACGATTAAGGTTCCTGCCAAACTAAGTGCAAAAGCCACAGATGTTTATAGAGACACAGACATAAGTAAAATAACTAAGGGCCAAACACCCGCACAGGTTGCGGCCCAGAAAAAGCGAAACGTCAAAACTGACGCGGCAGAAAAAGCAAAAAATTTAGCTAGTCGAAAAGATACCCCAGCCCAACAGAGAAAAAGAACGCCAGCCGCATCAAGGCGGAGAGGCCCAGCCGCTAAAAGGATGTCAGGCGGGGGAGTAGCTCGCGGTATGGGTGCCGCGACCAAGGGCGGTAAATTTACTAGAAACGGTTAGGAGAGTGTTATGCGTAGAAAAGTAGCAAAAAAACCTATGAAAAAATCCAAGGGCATGGCTCGCGGCGGACGTATGAAGTCTAAAGGATACCGTATGGGCGGACGAATGAAGTCCAAAGGTATGGCTATGGGCGGACGTATGAAGTCTAAAGGCATGGCAAAGGGCGGTAAGACAGCCAAGCCAATGACGCTTGCTCAAATCCGCTCTGCGGCCAAAGCAAAAGGTTACAAGCTAACTAAAGCGTAATGCCTTATCTTCAAAGCAATATCCCGCACTTTAAGTGCTGGGTGCGCCGCGAATATACACACAACCATGAGGGTTATCATGGAGAGTTTCTCCATGCTATGGCAGTTGCAGTAACAACAATGCCCTGCCGTAGTCTTAGCTTTCAAGTGATATTTACGGGCATTTCACCAGAGGGCGAACCAGAAGACACCGTGCATGGCGGAGCGATGTGGGCGCGTATGCCTATAACTGCACTGATGGCAGACATTGCAGTCGATGATTGGCCGGAGCCTATGGACACACATGACGCACAGCCTTGGGACTGCTCTTCTCACAATCATGCTGTTTACGTTATAGACAGGGCAACACCCTGCCCTTGGCTTGCCAAAATAGATGGCGAGATGTTCCCAGCTAAATATCTCTTCACGGTAGACTATACGGAAAGCGAGATAGCTGATGACCCTGCACAGCACAAGCAAAGCCATGTTATGTATCTACTGGATGCAGGCGAGTGGACGGGCAACATTGTAGCTCTTCCCAACAATCGTGTGAGGGTTACGCACCCCGCATGGTTTGAAACAGGGCAGGGAGCGCCTGACTTTAAACCGTCTGCACATATACATTACAGCAAAAGTGATTTAGACTACACCTTGGATGTTAATAGAGTTTTTGACAATCTGTACGCCGAGGATGACTAATGGCCTACACATTCACAACGCTGAAGCAAGCTATTCAGGACTATAGTGAAAACACGGAAACAACTTTCGTAAACAATCTGTCGCGTTTTATTACGCAAGCAGAGGAGCGCATATATCGCTCTGTTGCAATACCAGACTTGCGTAAGGTTGTGACAGCAAACTTAGTTGCCAGTCAAAGGTTTCTTAATAAACCCGCTGACTTTCTAAATGCTTATTCGATAGCTGTGGTAGAGGCAGACAATGACTATCGGTTTCTTTTGGAAAAAGACCCAAGTTTTATCCGTGAGGCATTTCCAGCAACAGCCACATCTGGGGTGCCGTTGTTTTATGCAAACCACTCAAGCACTGAATTTATATTAGCCCCAACTCCAAATGCCACACTAACGGTACAGTTACATTATGCATATGACCCAGAGTCTATAACTGTATCGACCAGCGGAACAAGTTGGCTTGGAACTAACGCAGAGTCTGCATTGCTATATGGCTCACTGATTGAAGCGTACATCTTTATGAAGGGTGACGCCGATGTTCTCCAGATGTATGAAACAAAATACGCTGATGCAGTATCTCAATTAGCAACGCTTGTGGATGGTCGCCTCAAGCGTGACAGTTACAGAGATGGCGAGCCAAGGATGGAGATGTAATGTTTAGTGCAAGCATGGAGCTACCAAAAGACCCCATAGTAAATGTAGTTACAACTAACGACAGGGGGCTATCTATAGAAGAAATAACAGAGAGATGTTTAGAAAAAATAATTTCTATATCTGATGAGGCACCAAAGCCTATCCGCGACCAAGCACACGCCTTTAAAAACTCTTTGAGGCCACTGCTGATAAATACTTTGCGTGAGGCAGTTAACAACGACAGGACGACTGTATATAATATTTTGGCAAAGAATGGGCATGAGGATGTTGCCCAATACATTAGGAGGCTGTGATGGCAATATCGCAAGCAATGTGCAATTCATTTAAGCAAGAGCTTTTGGAGGCAAAGCACAACTTTACTGCGGGTTCTTCTGATACTTTTAAGATAGCTTTGTTTACGAGTAGTGCATCTTTGGGCGCTACTACTACGGACTACAGCACAAGCAATGAGATTAGCAATACATCCGGCAGTTCTTATAGTGCGGGCGGTGCAACACTAAGTGTTGAAAGCACCTTTCCCAAGCTGGTAGATACGTCTACCGCAGTCGTTGACTTCGCGGATGTCACCTATACCAGCGCATCATTTACAGCAAATGGCGCACTGATATACAACACAACAACTGGCTCTAGCTCTAGCACAACTGATGCAGTCTGCGTGCTGGCATTTGGTGGTGACAAGACTGCGTCTAATGGAACATTCCAAATACAATTCCCTAGCCCAACATCAAGCGCAGGGATTATTCGCATAGCATAGGTGACCCGTGGCGTTTGTAGTTAAAGACAGAGTTAAGGAAACAACGACAACAACAGGAACTGGAACCATAACTCTCGCGGGTGCGGCTACGGGGTTCCAGTCGTTTTCTGTTATTGGGGACTCTAATAATACCTTTTATTGTATTACTGACGGAACCAATTTTGAAATTGGTACGGGAACTTACACATCTAGTGGCACAACTCTTTCAAGAGATACGGTGCATGAAAGCTCTAACAGCGGGAGCAAGGTAGACTTTGGCGCTGGCACTAAGGATGTGTTTTGCACACTAGCGGCAGAAAAAGCACTGTTCATTCCATCGTCAGGCGACCTTACTGTAGATGCCCCCGCAGATATTATCTTGGATGCAGACGGCGCAGACGTTCTTTTGAAGGATGCTGGCACTCAGTATGCGGCATTAACAAACTCTTCTGGCAACCTAATACTTAAATCAGGCTCTACAACAGCGATAACATTTAGCGGGGCTAACGCGACTTTTGCTGGCACTGTCACCATCGGCAGTGCAGAAATTAGTGAGGCAGAGCTAGAAATACTAGATGGGGCAACTGTAACAACAGCAGAGCTAAACATACTGGATGGCGTTACAGCTACGGCTAGTGAACTTAATATTTTAGATGGCGTTACATCGACAGCCTCAGAGCTTAATATTTTAGATGGCGTAACATCAACCGCGAGTGAGTTAAATATTCTGGATGGCGTTACGTCTACCGCTACAGAGATAAACATTTTAGATGGTGTAACAGCCACTACCGCAGAACTAAACATAATGGATGGCGACACAACTGCCTCATCCACCACTGTGGCAGATGCAGACCGCGTTGTATTTAATGATGCAGGGACAATGAAACAAGTGGCCGTCACAGACCTAGCGGCATACTTTGACGATGAAATTACGGCAATGCCCAATTTGGCGTCTGTGGGTACGCTAACAGCACTAACAGTAGATGACGTAGCTGTAGACGGCAAAGCAATAACTATGACGGGGTCTACAGATGACACCGCTATAATTACAGTGGGAACCAACGGAACTCTTAGCATTGTTACAACAGACAATGCCGCCGCCGCCGCAAACATACAGATTACCGCCGATGGTACAGCAGAGCTTGCAGGCACTACGGTTACGCTGGATTCATCAGGCGGGATTACCCTAGACGCAGATGGCGGTACAATTACCTTTGCCGATGCAGGCTCATCGCTAGGTACAATTACATCGTCTGGATACTCAGGCACTGCGGCTGTTGCCACAACAGTTACTGTCAGCGATAGCACGGCGAACACAAACTTTCCTGTTGTGTTCCATGATGAATCAAACGCGCTGTTAGATGACACGGGCGCACTGCGATATAACCCAAGCACGGGTGAGTTGCTGGTTCCAAAGCTCACGGTATCAGGAACAACGACAACCGTAGACACTGTTACGATGAACGCGCAAAACGCGATTATCTTCGAGGGTGCCACTGCGGATGCTCATGAAACCACGCTGACAATCGTAGACCCAACGGCAGATAGAACAATCAATCTACCCAATCAATCAGGCACAGTTCCCGTTCTTAATGCCGCAAGCAACACGGCAATTACATCAACGCCAGAAGAGCTAAACATACTTGACGGTGTGACCGCGACAGCGAGCGAGCTTAATATTCTGGACGGTGTAACTGCGACAGCCACCGAACTTAATATAATGGATGGCGATACATCAGCTTCTAGTACAACAGTGGCAGATGCAGACCGTGTAGTTTTTAATGACGCTGGCACCATGAAGCAGGTTGCTGTCACTGACATAGACACCTATGTTTCTGCCACAACAAAAACCCTGACAAACAAAACACTGACCACACCAACAATAACAACGCCTGTCGTAAACGCGGGGCTACAGTTAAAGAACGGGTCTACGTCAGCAGGGTTTGTAGAGTTCTTTGAGGACAGCGATAACGGCACAAACAAGGCAACGCTTATCGGCCCAGCATCTACTGCGGATGTAACGCTAACACTACCCAGTGCAACAGGCACGGTGGCAACCACGGATGATGCAACGGCATTGGCAATCGCGTTAGGATAAAACATGGCTAATATATTTAAAGTAAAAACAAACGCGGCAATGCCAGCTTCGGCAGGAACACCGCTTACACTATACACCTGCCCCGGCTCCACAACGTCTGTTGTCCTTGGCCTGATACTTTGCAACGTAGGCACAGCACAACACACTGTAGATGTGCAGTTGGTGTCGGATACCAGCGATACAGAAACAAATGAAACAGTGAAACTGCTGGAGAATGTGCCGATACCTGTAGGTTCATCGTTAGAGGTTTTGTCTGGCGGTAAAGTTGTATTGCAGGCTACAGATGTTTTGAAAATTGACGCAGATACAGCGGCAAAGATTGATGCGACACTGAGCATTATGGAGATTACCTGATGGGTTATACTGGTAAGAAGCCAACCAATGTAGTCGATGTCAGCGAAACGCAATCACTTACGGTTGATGGCGACCTGACAATCGCTGACAAAATCGTTCACTCTGGGGATACAAATACTGCAATTCGCTTTGCGGCGGCAGATACAGTAACTATCGAAACGGCTGGAAGCGAAAGGGTAAGGGTCGATAGCAATGGTCAACTTGGGATAGGCGTAACTTCTGTAGACACGGCACTTCATGTAAAATCTGCCAATGATACGGTTGCAATCATTGAAAGTAGTGATGCTACATCAAAACTGCAAATAAAAGATAGTGATAGCACTAATGGTGCAAGCCTAGCTGTAACAAACGAAACTTTTAATATTCAAGTTAATGGTGGAACTCGTGCAACCATCAACAGTTCGGGCAATGTCGGAATAGGCACCACGACACCAGAAGCTACCCTTGATGTTATGGGCAACAGCGACAGCGTTGCGGCTCTTAAATTGAATGGCGGGAATGACACGCATGGCTTTCACTTCTACACAACAGCAAGTGAAGGCGATTTAGCCATAAAACGAGAGGTATCTGGCACACAAACAGAGGTTATGAGACTTCAACGCAGTTCAGGCAATGTACAAATCGGCTCAACCAATAGTGGTGTTGCAGGTACGCTTGATGTTTCTGTAGGTAGCACTTCTTCTTCGGGTGGAATTACCTTGTTCTCACCTACTAATGGCACACATTCTCTTGGTTTTGCAGA
>VMHT01116435.1_pt1 | contig 11400 bp, 13 predicted proteins | sample 4693611 | NCBI WGS metagenome assembly VMHT01 (sample SAMN12280063, study PRJNA550983) | marine metagenome | isolation source: seawater sampled from same location over 5 years 0.02-0.2 micron viral filtrate | place: USA: collected off the coast of southern California halfway between the port... ... | reverse complement strand
TCTTGGATCAGGTCTACCGGTTAGCATCTTACCAATACCGGATACTGCTTCATCATTTAATACAAACTCATTCTTTCCTACCATTGCTGGAATATCATCAGCTTTTGGTTTTGTACCAAGAGGTATAAAACCACCACCACGTAAATCCATTTGCATACCGTCTGGCATGTCTGGAGATATAGGATCACCTTCAGATGTGGTTCTTGTGCCCATAGAATTTCTAACTCTCGGTATACCACCTGTGGCCATGCCCATTTCCATTGTATTTAATCTGTTCATGTAATCCTCAACAAGAGTCATCTTATCTCTCATTTCATAATCGGCTGCGGCTCTGTCTTGATCCATGTTTCTAATCATGTTTTGATATCTTCTTTTTGTGTCAGGAAAACTTGTTTCTTCGTTTGTATAAAAACCCATTTCATTATCCATTGGATTTAAAACATTTCTTATTCTACCAAACAAACCAGGATCATTTAGTTTCATGTTCATTTCCTTGGCGCCCAAACCTCTTTTCATTTTGTCCATCATTTCTTCTCTTATCTTTTGTTCTTCTACATACTGTCCTACTGTATATGTCGGTTCATATCCACCCAATCCACCTTCATCAAACCCAACACGACCACCTCTTGCTGCGTATAGTGTATCATTAGTAACATCCTCGCCAAATTGTCTATCTTGCGGTAAATCTGTTGGATCGTAATCTTCAACAGTATCAATTAAACCAGACCTAAATAATACATCTGCTATCTCCTCATCTGAATAACCAAAGTTTTTAAATGATTGTATATAATACTGACGTCTTAATCTTCTAGCATCAGATAAAGTTTGTTCTCTACTTATACCTAACCTTGTTTTGTAATCCTCAAACGCTTGTTCAGCTGCTTTAGCTGCTTCAACAGCTTCTACACCAAGATTAGTAAGATATTCAGCAGTTCCTGGAACTAAAGCTTTAGCACCCGCTGCAGCTACTTGAGCTATATTACCACCTGATCCCAGCACATCTGATATAGTGCCTTGTCCACTTCCAAAAGGATCAACATAAGCTTGTGCTCCGCCTACAATATCTCTACCTATACCAGCTACAGACTCTCCAAGTGTTAATGATTCTCCAAGTTGAGCTGCTCCAAAAGCAGCTTCTATATCTTTTGCATTTTGAACAGCTTGTAAAGAATCAGCAGTTCCTCTACCTAAGTCTATTGCGTTTTGTCCTGCATCACCAGCTGCCATTATTGAGTCATACTGACCTTGTGTAATTGCATCGCCACCACGAATACCTGTAGTGCCTATTTCTTTAAAAGCTTCAGGATTTGCATAATCAGCGCCAGCTAGTCCACCTGTTATTGCAGAAAAGGCAGCTGACAATTTGTCAACTTCAAACTCTTCGTTTTCATCTGTTGTTAAATAATCAGCAGCTACATCACCTGCAGCAGCACCAGCGGCTGCAGCCGCGGCTATTAAAAATGGATTACCTGTAGCCAATGCTGCCAACATAGCTCCAGCTTTACCACCACCTATTCCACCCAATTTTCCTGCTAAAAATTGTAATTCATTTGGAGTAGCTTTAGATGCAAATGCTCTAACTGGTCGTGCAACTTCTTCACCTAAAAACTCACCAGCTGGATCTAGTATCTGTTCTTCTAAAAATTCACCAGAAGGGTCTAATATGTCTTCATCAACAAAATCAACAATAGGGTTTACAAATTTATCAGCAGCCTTTTCAACGCTTTCAGTAACACTGCTTATAGGGTTATATATTTCTTTTGGTATAAATCTTCGTACAAATTTTTTGTGAAATCCCATTCCTTATGCTCCTTATTATTGCTGTAATGATGCAAGTTGCCTACGCTTGAAATAAGGCTTTTTGTTTAATTTACTGTCTTTTATCATAAATTGCAACTACGATTCTGAACCTATATCAGGCATTTTAGCTACCTTTATATAGACACTTCTTGATATATCTTCTCTTTTTGTGTCTGTATCTGGATTATCTACGTCAGCGTCACCTTCTGCATCAGAGTCATACTCTTTATTTGTTTTTAAATTTTTCAATACTACTGTGGTATCCACTTTTATTTTAGCTACTTTCTTATCGCCTTCGTATAGCCATGCTACTGATCCTGGTTCTTCAAATGACATATTTCCTCCTAGTCTCTTGTTATTTCCAAATACGACAGAACGACATGTAGGTCGTTAGCATTTTCTGCCTGTACCTTTATAACCTCACTTTCGTCACAAACCAAGGGTTGTGTCAAGAGTTCAGTTGTTGTTTTAGCAGCTATGTCTTTTTGTTTAAACAAGCTGAATATTGTACCACTAGAATTGACCAATGTCACTGTAATCTCACACGCGTTGCTCGCGTCATCGTTAGACACCAAGAACGACTTGACCAAAGATACCGTCTCTGCGGGCACAGTATACAGAGTGGTTAAATCTGTGGTGGTTAAATCTACTTTTGAATTTTTATATCTATTTGCCATCTATCCTAAAAACCATGTTTGTTGTTGTTGATCGTCTTTCACGCTTTGTTGATACGTAGTGTTTAATTGTTGTATTATGTTTGCAATACTACTGTTTATTTGTCTTTGTGTGCTTGTGTCATATTTATCTTTTGGTTCTGGTATGTCTACTATTATCTTTGTCATTATCTACCTCCGTCTGGTTTTACATCTATTGCCAAAGTACCATATCTCCAAGACTCGTTTACTGCGGTGTTTGCTATTTTTACATTTACAAAACGACCTCTTGCTCTTGTATCTATTTTAGTTGTGCTTGATGTTACTGTAAAAGGACTATGTGTAGATGATGCTTCTGTAGAAGACGGAAAGTCTTTCACAGCCAATGTAACTGTTGCGTTTCCTGCTAATGTTTTGAAGTCAGGTAAAAACCTACTAACAGAAACAAAACTACTTGCTGTGCCTTCTTGACCTTGTAAATCAAAGTCGTATGATTGTAAATTAGATGTAACGGTAGTAACAGAACCATCTTCGTTTGTTTGATCTGTGCCCACTTCGTGTTGAAAATATTTAGTTTGTCCAAGTCCGCTTTCACCAAGTATTGTTGGAAAGCTACCCGTACCAGTTGTATCAAATTTTGTTGCGTATGGTTTTTCGTATACTTTACTATCCATCCATGATGTTCTTGCTTCTGTATGCATTGTCCATACTCCACCCGGCACTTCTGCAGACTCTGCATAGTTGTAAGATACAGCCTTACTATTAAAATCTGTGTTTGCTGGATACCACCAAGTTATTTCTGTAAATAAACTATTAAGACCTGCTGCAACTTGTTGTCCCTTTGTAGTGTCTAAATTATCAAACACCTCATCCTCTACAGCGCAAGGCAAAGTTTTTACTGTTCCATCATAGTATAAAAAACCTTTTGCTGTCATCCAATATGCAACACCGTCAACCACCACAGCTGCGTTCTTACCAATCAAACCGCAGTTTGTACCAACTTGTTCTACACCGAACACAAACGGTTGGCCCACGTTTCTAACTGTATACAGTGCATTGTCAGTCCAAACTAATATGTCTTCTTTTCTTTGTAATGCACCTACTATCTTTGTGCCATCTTGTAACCTAAGTGTGCCTGCTGTATTTGTAGAAGTTGCTACATAGGTATTTATATCTTCTGATGCTGAAAAACGTATAAACATATCATCCTGTGTAGATGCAGTGCCTATAGTTGTTTCTGTGCCTAAATGTATTAGGTGTCTTGTTGTAGGAGACATTATAGATAATCTAGACGCTGTTGGATTATTACTTGTCAAAAAATTAGTTGTAGACTTTGACGCTCTAACTGTAGTTGGTGTAGTCGCTCCTGCGTTCCAAGTAAATGTTTCACCGTTTGCAATTGTTGCTACTAACACTTCACCAAAATTTGTAAGTGACCAAAGCCCAGGTTCTAGTGTTGTTTGATTTGCAGGAACTGCAACACCCCAACCACTAAAGTTTGATGCGTCTGTAACTGTTGCACCATCTGCGTGAGCTGCAGCAGTAGTGCCATTCGTGCCTCTAGTTAATCCTGTTAAATTATTAGTAGACTTACCAGTGTATGTTATTAGCTCACTACCTATTTGTATTGTACCAGAAGTTGCAAAAGCAGCACCACTAGTTAAAGTTAGTGTAGTGTCATTGTTTGCAAACTCTGCACCTTCATTTATTGTTGACGTTACCGCACCAGCTATGGTGCCACCCCAAGGACCCACACCCCAACCGTATCCGTATGTTTGTTTTTGTGGTCCAACTTTTGTATACACTTCTAGTGTTGTCGAGCCACCTGTTGATACAGTTGCTGTTGCAGCCGCACTTGATGTAATTGTAAATGTTTTAGGACTAGGCACTGTATTGACCATGAATACTTTGTCTTCAAAATTTGCTGCGCTAAGCCCCGTTCCACTAGGCAAGGTTACTGAATCAAGAAGTATTATATCCTCTACCTCTAAACCATGTGCCGATCCTGTTGTTATAGTAACAACAGTTGATTCATCAGTAGTTGCAAGTGTGCAACTTGATTGATCTGCACTAGCATCAAAAGGTGATATGTCAAACAACTGTCCTTCAAAGTATAATAGTAAAAATTTATCGGTGCCAAGTGCAATGTATCTATTGCCTGTTGTATCTACAAACGAGTGTTGGTTTCTAACAACACCAACAATGCTTTCGTTTACAAGTGATGCCCAACCACCAACTTTTTCTGGTAGTCCGTATCTAAAACGCACGTTGTCACTATCAATCCAACGGTTTTCTGCACCTTTGGTTGTGTTTTGTTTATCTATCCCTGGTATAATATCAAAGTTAATAAGAGCCATATAAACTCCTTACGTTCCGACAAAGTGTTTCTTAACCCAACCCTTTGTAGAATTTGCATACACTAGTGTAAAACTTTGTCCATTTGTATTAACAACTAAATCATTAGCACTGCCTTGAATAGGCTGACTGTTTCTACCAATAGTCAAATTGTTAGAATTAAAACTAAGCTTGCCATCTAAGAAGTGCACTTCATTACCAACAGCAGGACTTGCTGGTAGTGTAACAGTTACTGCAGCAGAACTAGTATCAACAATAACTTGATCGCCATTTACAGCGGTGTAGGCATTAGTTGTAGTTACATAACCTTTTTGTGTAATACCTGTAATTACGTTTGTGCCATCAACAATTACAAGCATCGTAGATCCAACAGGCATAGTTACACCTGTGCCTGAGCTTGTCTTAACTGTTATGGTATAATGACTCGAGCTTCTAGTTGTGCCATCGACTACTAGATATGTTTTTTCGCAAGAGTCTGGAAATATCAAACTTCTGTTTGCTGATAACGTGCCTGTGAGTTTTATAACTTTGTTACGACCATCTGATGCAGAGCCATCGCTGATAGCTGGTGTTTGATTGCCAGATGCTAAACTAAGTTCAACATAGCCACCTACAGCTTGTTCTACTAAATCAAGGTTTGTATTAGTGACTGTACCCCATAAACCGGCCTTCTCACCAGTAGTCATTTTTTCAAGTTTTAATGATGTAGAAAATGATGATGCCATAATTCTTTATATCCTATGCTGCTACATTTGTCCATGTTTGACTAGCGTTCAAGTTTATCTCATTCCAAGTGACAACACCAGCGCTAGTTGTTGTTATTGTAATTGAGCTACCAGTAGGTACTACCACACAATCCGCTGTAATTGTGACTGTTCCAGTGGCCACGGTGCCCATTTCACTACCCGTGGCAGCTACATCAGCGTTTGCTTTAGCAACTACAGTGCCAACAGATACAGTAACTTCATTACCAGTAACCGCAAAGTTTGCAGCTCCGCTTAGTGTTACATCACCGATTGCCGCTGTTACGTCGCTACCATCTACAGTTACAACCGCTCCAGCTGTTACTGTTACGGAGCCTGTAGCACCTGTAACCGCGTTGCCCGTTACTTCATGCTCGGCAACACCTGTAATTGTAATGTCACCTATAGATATAGTTGACGAGTTGCCTGTTACGGCAACAAATGTTTCGTCGTTGCCTGTGCTGGCAAATGTTGTTGCTGCAAAGGGGCGACTACTGAACATTAGCTATCACTCAATGTGCTTACATCAAAACTTGCATCAATAGTTTCTACTACTGCATCAGCTGTCCATGCTGTATACTTTTTGTTAAACATATCATCCCAATGGTTTTTATCCATAAGAGTCAATAGTTCAGCTTTGGTATACTTATCAGGTGCTTTTGATGGTGTGTCAATCTTTTCAGATTTCTCAAATGTATGTGAATGATCTCCTTTAGTATACTTATACTTAACAGTCCATTCGATCACATTACCATCAGCGTTCTTTTTTGGTATGGCTGATACCCATGTTTTTGTTGCGTCGTCTGCGTGTGCCATCTTACGCCTCCTCCAATGCTTTTACTTTTGCTGATAATTCTTTAACAGCGTTTACCAAGACTGTTACCAATCTTTCGTATTTCATTCCGTATCTTTTGTCATCTTCTGTTAGATTAACAAATAACATATCATTTTTGTCATTTGCAAAACCTATTTCTTTTTCCAAAGTTTCTACATCTTGTGCTAAAAATCCAACGTTAGTTTCTGTTGCTTTTTTACTACCATCAGGTGTTACTAATAAATCGTCACTATACCAGCTTCTTTTATCCCATTTGTAAGTAACAGGTTGCATTTTTTCAATAAAAGATAGTCCAGTAGTAAAGTTTTTTATGTCGGTTTTATCTCTTTTATCAGATGCAGAAATAGAAGTATCTGCACAGAAAATAGCAGTTATATTATCATCACCTAAACAAATTTGATTACTAGCTGTAGTAACGTTGCCAGCAGGTGAAGAAGATCTACCTGAATCATAACCTATCATTATATTATTGCTACCACTAGTTATGGCAAAACCAGCTTGTTGCCCTATAGCAGTATTTTTTTGACCATCTACAACAGCAGTTAATGCTCTATCTCCAACTGCTTGGTTATACCCTCCTGTAGTACAAGCTGTTAATGCTTGATAACCCACTGCATTATTACCATCGCCAGAAGTCAAAAGCTCTAATGCACCATTACCAACGGCTACGTTGTATTCACCACCAGCTATTGGTCCGCCTAGAACGGATAAACCTACACCTACGTTATTGCTTTCAGTATCAAAACCGTCTCCACAAAGATGGCCTATTAATGTATTGTAAAGTCCAGTGGTTATAGATTTACCAGCATCATAACCAATACCAATGTTGTATGTATTACCACTTTCGTTTAAAGCAGTTAAAGCACTAGACCCTATGGCAATGTTTCTTGCACTACTAGCTGCGTCATCTAAAGCATTACTGCCCATAGCAATGTTATCTGTTCCATCAGTAAGAGCTGCTCCAGCTTGATTACCAATAGCGATATTGTTGCCTCCAGTATTGACAGCACTTAAAGCAGACTTACCTATTGCTACGTTTGCGTCTCCAGTAGTGACTGCATCTAAAGCATCTATACCGACAGCTACAGAGTTTGCAGCAGTGTCAGTAGTGCCTGATACATCATCACCAATAAATAAAGAGTTAGCTTCAACAAGAATATTTGCTCCAGCTATACTGGACGTTGTGCCTGCAGCACCAATTGCAAAAGCACCAGAGCTTGCAACTTTAGCGGCTGTAACTGCATCATCAACAATTTTGCCTGTAGTAACAGAAGCATCAGTCGGTGTCGTTGTTCCGCCATTATCTGAACCTAGTAGTATGGCAAAGAAACTTGTGTTGGCAGCAGGAGCTGTTGTGAATGTTAATACACTACCTGATACTGTAAAGTCTGTGCCTGGATTTTGTATCACACCACCAAGAGATAGGATGATTTGATTGACGTCACCAACAGTTACGTTAGCTGAGTTGACCTGCATAGTGTGCGTAGTATCAGAACCATCGAAACCTGATGAGATGTCATCAAGCTGTCTGTACGCTCCACCTAAATTTTGTCTTCCTATGTATGCCATAAATTATCCTTTAGGGTATTTGTCCTTAGTTGTTTTAATCGTTGCTTTCCATGCATCAATGCCGTTGTGATATATATCATCTAACTGGTCTTTTATACTTGGATATTCTGCCGCTCTTTTTCTTTGATATTCTTTATTATTATAATCTGTTTGTAATTCTGCTTGTTTAGATTTTATATCAGCTTCACTAATTGGTGTTGTGCCAGTATGCCAAGTTATTTGATTATAGTCTTCACCATTTACAGATACCTCTGCGTTAGGATTAATTGCTATTATTGCTTTAATTATATCAGTCATTATTGTAGTAACTCTATCAATGTTATGTTTGTTGGAATAGCAAGTCCATTTGAATTTGAATCGTATTGTGATCTACCGATATAAATAGTTCTGCCACTGTTAAAAGTTTTTGTTTGCCATTTGTAAGTAACTGCACTCGCTGAACTGGGACTATCCAAATAATGATGATTTATTTGTTCATTACATAATGAACCTTCATCAGCGGGTGGATCAGTGTTGTTGCCGGTGGAAACTCTACTTGAACTTCCTTGTGCATCACCCACATTAATTTCAGTGCTACCTCTAAGTAAAGTAAACTTAGGATATGGAGAGGCATCTGACCCCCATGCAAAAGATGATAAAACTAAAATCTTAGAACTTGTCGCTTGTGGAGTTATTGAAGCAGTAAAACCAGTTATATCTGCAAGACTTGTGCTTGTTGTACTAAACGAATCTGTTTTAGTTACAGATACTATTTGACCCACCGCTCCTGCGCCCAAAAAATCAGTTGCTACTTTTGTCTGGCTCATCTTATGCGTCCTTTACTGTTCGCTACAAATGGTGCTTCTACTTTTGTTTGTGTCATATTATGCGTCCTCCAATGCTTTTACTTTTGTCTCAAGTGTTTCTATTTTTGCCATGGCTTCTTGTAATGCTTTAATGGCTTTCATATACAGAACAGAGTATTTAACAGATTTGTATTCTTTAATGTCATCAACATTTTTATTACCATTTACAACTTCTAGATCACCTGCCTCATATTTAGTTTCATTTTTTACAAGTTTGTCCATTCCAGCAGCTTCTAGCTCTTGTGCAATTACCCCAATTTGTACCCAAGCTTTATCACCGTACTTTGTAATATCATCATTCTTTTTATAGTTTCTAACTTTAAGAGCTTTAATGTCATCCCATTGAGAATTAGCATCTACTATGTTTGATTTAATTCTTGAATCAGAAATTGATCCATAAGAGTTATCATGGTTTACAACATCTCCATCCGAATAAACTAAATATCTGTTTCCAAAAGTATCATTACCCCCAGCAAAAAATCTTGAAGTATTATCATCAGGGTCTCTATTTACAAACTGTGCATGGACACCATACATATGACCAGAACTTGCTGTATGTTCGGCATATATCATTTGATAGTTTGCTACTGTTTCTCTTGGACTGAGAGCCCCTGATGCAGGGTTACTGTTGTTTATTCCAACTCTACTATCCCCAGAAGACGCTAAAACAAACAATGCGTGAGTATTAGTATCTGACTCTACTCGGAAGTCTACGTCTACCGAGTCTTCATTAAAAACAGTTTCACTTGGTGCAATGCTAAATCTATCTCTCATACTACCTGCTGTTCGCACATAAGTATATAAACGAGCATCTTCACTTGCGTTAGATACGTCTTTGGCTTGAGCTAGAATAGATACAGCATCTAAGTTATCTCCAGCATCATTGTCCATTTCAATTTGAATATTACCAAGAAAATCATCATCAGCGGGAGATCCAGAGTCTCTAGTCAGTTTTAAAACTGGCCCAGCGTTTGCATCTGCATCAGTTGATGTTAAGATAAGTTGAGCTGTGTTATCAGCAGTTGTAATTGTAACACCGTCATTAATTGTAGCAGTGGTTGCAGTAAGTGACATAATATCTGTCCCACCTGCTTTAAAATCTATCTGATCATCGGTGTCAGCACTTATTGTTGTATCGGCATCTGCATCGAGAATGATTGCATCAGATACTCCATTGACATCTACTTTTGATGCAAGTGTGCTTGGTACTGCACCGCTTGTGTGTATAGCATAGATAACATCTCCTGATGCTACAGCTGTGCCCACAATAGTTAGTGTAGTCCCTGATACTGTAAAGTTTGTTGTAGGTTTCTGGATAACGTTGTTAATAACAACTATTAATCCGTCCTCTGAAAAAGGTGCTTTACTTAATGTAAAAGTAGTAGCACTTCCGTCACCAGTAAAACTGTCAGTGGTGAAACCTTGAAAAGTATCAGCTGGTAATGTTTGTCCTATATAGCTCATTTTGTATATTTATCCTTCACTGCTTTAATAGCCTTATGCCATTCTCCTGTAGCATCTAGTTTACCTGCTGTCATGTCGTGATACAGTTGATCTAATTGCTCTGCGATTTTTAAATATTCTGCTCTGCGTTTAGACTTATAAGAATCATGCTCTAAATCCCATGCATCTTGCATGGCTTTTAATCCTGCAGTGCAATCTGCTTCTGATGGTTTTGAGTGTGGGTTATCAACAAGACCTTTAGAACTTGCGTCATAAATTTTTGGATGCAAAATTAAATTTGCATATATTTTATTTTTACTATCTGACCAACCAAACCATTGTTGTGTATGCAACTGCGCTAAATAATCTTCTATGTGATCAGGCCTCCCTGTTTCAATATTCATCTTATGTGTCTCCTACTCTTACAAATTCCATGGTACAATAATTTCGATTTGTAGAACCATAAAAAGTAACATTAGCTTCAGAGTTAACGTTAAATCTTACTTTGTGAGTGCTCGTATCAGTAATGTCTACATAAGCATCCGCACCACAATGTGTCCATGATCCACTACTATGTGCATCATCAAGATTTACATAAGCTGTTGCGATTGACGAAAAGGTGCTGTTGTCATTAGTAAGTTGAATAAACGCACCTATGTATCTTGGAGTGTTAGTTCCAGTAGCAGTTATTTGAAACCTTACATAATATTTACCCGTTGATGGAAAAGTAAAAACTCCAGAGCTTTCAGTCATGCCAGGATTAGTTAAACCAGCTGTTGCTAGACCAGTAAAACTTCCATGGGCATCAACTCTTTCTAAATTTGCATTAATAGGTTCTTGATCACTTGTTGTTAAACTTGTGTTTAACCTAAAATGATCAGTCATTATATTTAACCCGTTAGTTGGGATTATTGCTGCCATCTTACGCTATCTCCATTATAGACAATGAAACGTCAAGTGACGAAGCTGTGTCAGAAGTCACCCGTAATATATCAGTTGTTTGCAATACCAATTTACCTCCGCCAAGACTCTCTAGTGAACCTCCTGCAGGTATCGGTGCTGCTGTTACCAACTCTACATTGCCATTTGTTTCTGTATCTGATGTGTCGGATTCTACGTGTACAGTTGCAGCAACCGCTGAACCTGTAACATTACCA
>VMHT01047773.1_pt1 | contig 11403 bp, 12 predicted proteins | sample 4693611 | NCBI WGS metagenome assembly VMHT01 (sample SAMN12280063, study PRJNA550983) | marine metagenome | isolation source: seawater sampled from same location over 5 years 0.02-0.2 micron viral filtrate | place: USA: collected off the coast of southern California halfway between the port... ... | reverse complement strand
GGAGTTTTAGGATGGCACACTTACCTACAACAAAATGGTATTCCATTTGAAGGTATGGAGGCTCAATTTGAAACTCGTAAGATTTTTTCTCAGTTAAAGATAGAATCGGAAAGAGCATCAAGAGATTTAGCATCAGAATATGGTGAACCTCTTTGGTGTAGAGAAAGTGGATTTAGAAATACTCACTTAAGAGCAGTTGCTCCAACAGTTAGTAACTCTAAATTAGCTGGAAACGTATCTGCTGGTATCGAACCTTGGGCCGCTAATGTATTTACCGAACAAACTGCAAAAGGAACTTTCATTAGAAAGAACAATGAGTTGGTTAAGGTATTAAGAAAAGCAGGTGTTAATAATAAAGATACTTGGGATAAGATAATGGAAGATGGTGGTTCGGTTCAAGGTATTAAAGAACTTGATAAGTGGTGTTACTTAGATGGTAAAATGGTACTTTGTGAAGAAATCACTAATGGAGATAGAGATAAGATTTATCCTGTAAAAGATGTTTTCAGAACTTTCAAAGAAATTAATCAAATGGATTTAGTTAAACAAGCTGGTGTTAGACAACAATATATTGACCAAGGAGTTTCATTAAATTTAGCTTTCCCTTCGATTGCAACACCGAAGTGGATTAACCAAGTAACTATGGAGGCTTGGAAACAAGGAATTAAAACTCTATATTATATGAGAACTGAATCAGTTCTTAGAGGAGATATTGCAACAAGAGCGGTTGACCCTGATTGTGTTGCGTGTGACGGATAATTAATTAATTAATAGGAAAAATTAAAATGGTAGAAGTAAAAAAATTTTATGCAGAATGGTGTGGACCTTGTAAGGTTCTAACACCTTTAATGGAGAACGTTAAAACTAAATTTTCAAATGTTAACTTTCAAAATGTAGATATTGATTCACAATTTGAAATAGCTCAGAAGTATCATGTAAGGTCTGTACCAACGGTAATAATCGAAAAAGATGGAGTTGAGGTAGAAAGAATGGTTGGGGTTCAATCGGAATTGGCTTATACAAATGCTTTAAATGAAAATTTATCGTAAAATATTTGGATTTCTCATTTATTTTTCGTATATTTACATAGTAAATAATAAACAAATATATGGCATCAATTAAAGTAACATTTAAAGAAGAAAAAGAACAGGTAATTAAAGGAACACCTAAAGTTCCAATGAGTAAGAGTAAAAAACTCAGTAGTATTGATGGGGATACCTCATTGTATTATATTGAAACAGATACGGCTTACAGATTAAAAATAGATTCTAGGGTAGATTTTACTCAGAAACATCCACAATATAGTAATTACTATTTGATTACTATTCCAATAGAAAGAATATAAAAAAGTAAATTTATGTCAAGAACCTTATGGTTTTTCTCAAACAGGCTCAGAGGCGAATCGCATCCAAGAGCTAAATTAACAGCTGAACAAGTATTACAAATTAGAGACCTCTATTCCAAGGGGTTCTCTACTAACGTCATAGCTAGAAATTTTAAGGTATCAACATGGAATGTGGAAGAAATTGTCAAAAGAAAAACATGGGTTCATCTATAACCTGTTTTTTTAATTCTGGCATAATTATAGATACATAAACTTAAAACTATTAATATGAAATTTAGAGATTGGAACAAAGAATACACAGCACCTACAAAAGATGGAAGTAATCCATGGGATTATTCTAAATCATTAATATATGATGAGATTTTAAATTGCTTTCATGAAACACAACGACCAGAAGATGTAAAACCATTTAAAACAGATGGTAATACACGATTAAGAGACCCATTCAGAAAAATAAACAAATATAAAATACAACAATTCCTTGGTCATATGAAAAAAAATGAATATAAGGAAGTTGATTGGGTTGAAGATGATGAAGGTAAAATAAAAGCAATTATATTATTTTATGATTTAAACAAAATGAGTACACAGAATAAAAATGTAAATTCATTTTGTAATCAAACATATGTTCTTCAAAAATCAAGAGGTGATAAGTACATAAAAGAAATGGCTTGTTATCCTGGTTATGAAGAATGGTTACAGAAGTTAGTAGAAAAACATATTGCTAAACCACAAACTTCTTCTTTCTTTGAAGATGAGGAACCTATTACTTTAGTAGAAATAGATAATCAGTTAAAAAGAAATAGAACTATATTAGAAAATCTTGGATTTACTTGTATTGATAATATTATTACATCATTTGCTGATGTATATGGTATTTGGGTAAAGGGTGGTGATTATACTCCTATTGAAAGAGCTCAACAACTCTCTCTACAAAAATTAGATGTACCAGTTCAAGATACATCAAAGATAATGGAACAAATCCTTAAATTAAACATGGATGATTTCGCTAATCATTATTCAAACTACAATAAAGGAAATAGTTGGAGAGGAATGGTAGTAAAAGGTTATGGTGGATTGGTAGATTTTATTATCAAACCAGCAGAGATGACAAACTCTTGGAAAAAAGAAAATAAGGAAAAATTAGATTGGGGGGTAGAAGATACTCCTTTGAGAAAAACTGTAACAGAAGTAGAACATTTTGTTAAATTACTACAAGAAGAATTACCACATCTTAAAGATGAAGATAAACATATAGAAAGAATCAGAATCTTAAGATTATCAAAAGGTGAAGGTGAATTGGAAAGACATACTGATAGACAAGATAAAGATGCTGGTATTGGTGATGGACAATGGACAAGGATTCATTTTCCACTACAAACTAATCCTGATGTTAAGTTTACACAATGGAACTATGATGGTTCATCAACTACTCTAAGAATGGGATTAGGAGAATGTTGGTACTTGGATATGAGAAAACCACATACAGCAATTAACTTTGGTGATGAAGATAGGTATCATTTAATTATTGATATTCAATCAAATTCTGAAACACGAAGGTGGTTAGAAAAAGGAGCTGATAAATATCCTACTACACAACAACCTGATGATTATATAGAATGAGAATAGAAGAAGAAAAGTTACAATCAATGTTTCGTTTAGCTGGTATTGAAAAACAAAAGTTACACGAAGCTCTTATTAAGATGGGAAAGAAACATCTTAAAACAAAAGCAATGAAAGATAATTGGACTGAGGATAATCCTACTAAAAATTATTGTTATGTAATTGCTGAGTTTGTTTACTACTATCTTTCACCAAAAGGTTCTAAACCTTTTAAGTTACCTGGTATACCTGGCGATGATGGTTTACATAGATTCATTATGTGGCCAGATAATCAAATAGTTGATTTGGCTATTGACCAATTTCCAAACTATGAAGAAGTAGATTATTCAAATGCAAAGATATGTTATTTTATGACAACTAAAAATAACAAAGGCCCATCAAAGAGAACAAGATTACTGGCAGAACACTTAGATTTTAATCTGCCAGAAGAAAGAGAAAAAGAAGTTAACACAAAATTTTGGTAAATGAGTATAAGTAAATTTTTAGAACCTACATACGAAGATAATAATGGTAGGTTTTGGACAGTAGATGAATTGTTGGAATTGGTAAAAGATTGGGAAGACCCTAATCCAGACCCAATCATTACAAAGTTTGATGATGTATTTGTAGTACAAGATGAATTATTAGATTATGGTGCAAAGATTAGATTTGTAGATAAGTTTATCAGAGATACACCTCATAAAGAAATTGTATTCGGTTCATCACCTGCTACAGGATATGCTCAGATATCATTACCAGCTGTAACAAACAAGTACGATAAAAAAACTGTTTTGTTTATGGCTAAACGTAGACCTGAAAACTATCATGATTATCAATTGAGAGGTATGGCACTTGGTGCAGAGTACAAATGGGTTAATATGGGAATGTTATCAGTAACACAATCAAGAGCAAGAAAATATGTTGAAGAGAATCCAGAAGAAAGAATTCAATTCCCAATTGGATTAGAACATCCAACAGTAATTGCTTCTATTATTAAGGTTGCTAGAAAACATATAGACCCAACTAAGATATCAGAAATTTGGAGTGTTGCTTCTAGTGGAACTTTGGCTAGAGGATTGGCACTTGCATTTCCTGATTTACCAATGAATATAGTATCGGTTGGCCACACAATGAGTGAGAGAGAAATTGGTAGAGCAAATTATTATAGAAGTGAATATAAATTCGATAAACCAGTTAAAGAAGCTGAATTAAATGCTCTCCCATTCCAATCGGCAATTACCTATGATGCTAAGGCCTGGAGATTCGTAAAAGAATTTGGTAAGAAAGATTGTTTATTTTGGAACGTTGGTTACTAAATAAAAAAAAATAAAAAAAGACTTGGATATATGAAATAATTTTCGTATATTTGTATAAATATGTTCTTTGAAATATTGGATTGATTTGAATAATCACACAGGATAGCTTTCATACAAAGAGGTATGAGCTTTCCGATAGTACTACACTATACAAGGTAGGGTTTTGTTGTGCCTCATACAACAAATTTTAATAATTTAAAAAAAGGGGTTAAGAGCCTCATAACAATATGTTAGAAACACTTGCGGTGCCTACGACCCAAACAGTTAGGAATTTAGAAGGAATTGATGGAAACCTTTTAGAATTTGTTTCTCCATCAGGAGTTAATACTTTAGGATTAATTGAATATCTTAGAGAAAATTCCGATTCGATTATTCGATATGAATTAGTTTATGATAATCTACTAAGTTACTTAGGAATGCGAAATCAACAACTTGTTTCTCCAAAATACACTTATCTTAATGAAATAGTTGAGGGTGGTAATGATTTTGGTGCAAGTGAGGTTGGTTGTTTGTTAACTAATGACTTTTTGTACTTTGGTAATAATGGAGATTCTATTGATTTAGATAGTATTCTAAATAGATTACTAAAACCAAGAATTATGGGAGGTAAAGCTTCTCAAGGTTCGTTTTCAGGATTAGGAACTAAAATCTTTATGGCTAAACATGGTTTACCATATTATATTTTATCTAAGAGAGGAAGTGAGTACAAAGCTTATTTTATACGATATGAAGGTATCAGCGATACTTTCAAAGCTGCTGAGTTTAGTGGAACAAATTGGTTCCTTGAAGAACTCTCTATAACTGAAACACAATATAAATTACTTTGTCAGTTTACAATTTCTAATGATGGTGATTTTTCATCTGATGTTTTTTCAGATGTACCAAAATTCTTTATTGGAGTAAAAAAATACGATGATATTGAAAGTATTTTACCACAAGATTCTTATAATCAAAAAGAAATTATGAGATGTGTAAGTGAACAAACAATTGAATTTCCAAATTTAGATGTTAAATTTAAATTCGAAGATAAAGTAATGAAGAAGTTTCAATCTTACTACCCAGCAGATATCAATGGTGATTTAGTTGTAAAATCATATACCCAACTTCCTATTATTATAAAGAAGTTTAAAGGTTATGAAGATTATACTGCTGAATATGAGTTGAGAGCTTATACAGATGTTGCTCAAAAAACTGAACCAGCTAAGTATAGTAAAATGCTAAAAGCTATTACTAAAGATTGTGGTATTAAATCCACATCATCTGTTAAAAAACAGATTCTAAGAGGTGATAAAAGCAGAGTTACTCGATTAAGACACTCTAAACTTATCTACATGAATAAACAAGGTACTATCCACTCTATTGTAGATTTGGGTAGTTCTTTTCCACTTGGAATTACTATTCTTTGTAGACATAAGGGAGGGGTTTCTGAATACGAATTAGCTCAGAAATCATCTGATGTTCCGATTACACTTGTAGAAAAGTGTAAAAAGGAAGTTAAAGATTATCTTGATAGAAATCAAGGTAATAAAAAGGCCTTAATTACAGCAAGAGCTGGAAAGGCTGAAGATAAAGAAACTGATAGAATTGGTGATTTAATCCTTTCTGGTAAAGGAAACCAAATCGTTCAGAATCTTGTTCATTATTCAAATTATGAATTGAAACCATCTGATATTATGAATAAAAACATTTTATCTTATGGTGGAAGTAACAAATATGAACACCGACAAATTGATATGATGTTCAAGAAGGAAGGTGAAAAACCTACAATGATTATTGAGTTTTTTACTGATAAAATTTGGGAACACATTGATAGGTTGATTGCATTATCAAGTCATGAAAGAAGTGCTAGACATTTTGTACTTGTTGTTGATAAGTGGAATGATGCTCATTATAAAGATTATATTGAGAAACATTATGCATCAGTAACAGATGAACATGATAACCCACTTAACTTCATAGTTACAACTTATTCTGATTTGGAAGATACGGCAGATTTAAATCCGTATAAAAGATAATAAATAAGTAGATATCAAATTAATCCAATATTCTTTGAATAAAGTTTGGATATATGAAATTTTTTTCGTATATTTGTAAAACAAATAATAAAACTTAAAGTAATATGAATCGCTATAACGAAAAACAACTCGAAGAAAACTATAACAAGTTTCTTGAGGCACTTAAGAAATCTTTCGAAGGTGAAAGATTAGAAAAACTCCTACATATGTACTCAATGGAAGAATTAGGACCAAACCTAATGTTATCTCCAGCGAGTGGAAATATAAACTACCACAATGCTTATGAAGGTGGGTACATCGACCATGTGATGAACGTGGCCAGAAATGCTCTCCGTATGATGAAACTTTATAAGGAAGCTGGTGGTGTAATTGATTTTACACAAGAAGAATTATTGTTTACCGCTTTTCATCACGATTTGGGTAAACTTGGTGCTAAAGGTGAATTACATTATATTGATAATGATTCACAATGGCATAAAGATAAATTAGGACATTTGTATAAATCAAATCCGAATGTTGTATATCTAACACATACAGATAGAACTATGTTTCTTCTAAACCAATATGGTATTAAGTTCAATGAGAAAGAATATCTAGGTATGAAACTAACAGATGGTTTGTTTGATGAAGATAATAAAAAATACTTAATCACTTTTGATAAAGATAAGATTGTAGGTAAGACCACTAATATGGGTTACATAATGCATTGGGCTGACCACATGAGTACAATTATCGAAAGAGATGAAATATTTAGAAAATAAAATCTTAAAATTATGAAAAACAAAATTACACAATTTTTAAACACTTGGTATCCAATTATACTTGCATTCATTTGTATGTGTTATTCAATCGGATTAGGATTATTCGGATACACAGAAGAGGCTCAATACTCGGCTCATTGGGCAGGAACTATTTTACTATTTGCTATAGCAATCAGACAAAGAAGAGGAAGATGAATATAGCAATGTTTATAGTAGGTGGATGTATATTCTCAGTATATGTATTTTTTACAATTTGGAATATATTCTACGGAGCTAGAAAAAATAGAGAAGAAAATTACCCACATTATTACGATAGACATGGTTCACCTAAACAAGATGGTGATTTATAACTAACTGAGTATCAACGACTTATAACTAACTGAGTATCAACGACTTATGACAAGTGGAGAAGATATATTATCAAAGTATAGAAAAGGTGTATATGATGGAGAATTTCCAACAATTGTAGAACACGATTTCGAATTATTAAAAGAAACTTATCCAAAAGATGAGGTAAAGGAAATGTTGGCTGATTTGTTTATGGAATATCCAATACCATATGCAGATATCACCGAAGAGGATGCTTATAATGATTACCTTAAATTAAAAGGTTTTAGATGGAGTGAGTATCTAAAAGAAGGTGAATGGTTTCCACGAAAAGCAGCTGAATCTAAGTATTCACTAACATACGATGGAAAACAACAATACTTTTCTCGTATCAATACAGGTAACAAAGCATCTAATTACTTCCAACAACATAACAGATGGAGTGTAGATGGTTCGGTTTCACCAGGTCCAAAAAGAACTTGGGAAACAAAATCATTTATGAAATCACTAATGGGTGCAGCTTATTCTTTAAAGTTACCACAAGTTGGTAAGAAAGAATTAAGAACAATGATTGGGTTGAGAAAATACATATGTGCTCAATTTAAACCAAATGTAGCCAAGATGTTCTATGATATGAATAATGCTAAGACCGTACTTGATTTCTCAATGGGGTGGGGTGATAGATTAGCAGGAGCGTTTAGTAGTGAAACAGTTGAACATTATGTAGGGTTAGACCCTCGTAAAGAAAATCATCCGTTTTACGAACAACAAAGAGATTTCTATACTAAACATACATCTTTCTTTGAGAACCCAACTAAAACAACGTTCTATGAATCACCAGCAGAAGATTTTGATTACTCTGAATATAATGAGTACTTTGATGTAGTATTTACATCACCTCCATATTTCTCAGTAGAAAGATATTCACATGATGATACTCAGAGTTGGGTAAGATATAAAAACATTGATGTGTGGAATGAACACTTCTTACATAAGGCACTTGGTAAGATTATACCAACAGTAAAGAAGGGTGGTATTATTGCAGTGAACATAGCTGATGTATATGCTAGTTCCAAAGGTGATAAGGGATGGTTGGAGATTTGTAATCCAATGATTGATTATCTTACATCACAAGGATTAACTTACAAAGGTTGTATTGGTATGGAAATGGCAAAGAGACCTAATAGTGGTGGAGCAGGAACTGCTAAAGATGGTGAACAATATTCAGAAGAAAGTTTAAAATTAGCAGAAGAAACACAAAACCAAACTTTTTGTGAACCAATATGGATAATTCAGAAATAAACATAGAAGAAGTATTTAAGAAATATTATAATATGAAACCTTATCTTCAAATTGAAGAAGATGAGTGGCAACATATTATGAAAACATATGAAAAAGATGAGGTGGTTGAAGAACTCGCAAAATGTTTACATACCTATCCTTGTCCTATACCAGATATTTCAGAAAAAGAAACTCTGAAATCATTAAATCTTTTAAAAGGAATTAAATTTAAGAATTTATTGGTAGAAAAGGAATGGTTTCCTAGGAACGAAAGAAAATCAAAATATCCATTAACATCAAAGTATTTCAAAAGAGATAATAAAGGTAATAATGCATCTAATCCATTCCATATCGAAAATCGATGGAAGGTAGATTGGACAAGAACCCCATCGGGTTGGAGAACTTGGCAGACAGTAAAAGGAATCAAAACTATTGTTAGAGCATTTTGGAGTTTAGAAAAGGTTCTAACCAAAGTAGATTTACAATCAATCAGAATGGCAACTACATTACGAAAGTATGTGGCATCCCAATTCAAACCATCTATTGCAAAGGCATTCTACGATTACTTCAAATCAGAAAATGTATTGGATTTCTCAGCAGGTTGGGGAGATAGATTGGCAGGATTCTATTGTGGTGAAACTACTAAACATTATGTTGGTATTGACCCAAACACTTTAAATCATCCTAACTATAAAAAACAAGTTGAGTTCTACAAAAAGAATCAAACATTCTTTGAAGAACCAAAAGAAGTAGATTTAATTTGTTCACCAGCTGAAGATGTAGATTTTTCTAAATATAAAAATCACTTCGATACTGTATTTACATCACCACCTTATTTTGATGTTGAAAGATATTCAGATGAGGATACTCAAAGTTGGGTGAGATATAAAACAATAGAAGAGTGGAATAAAAACTTTTTACAGAAAACACTTGGTAATATAATTCCTACATTGAAAGAAGGTGGAATATTGGCAGTGAATATTGCAGATGTGTACAATCCAAAAGAAAAAGATTATTTTGATATCTGTAATCCTATGAATGAATTTTTAGAATCACAAGGATTGAGTTATTATGGTTGTATTGGAATGGAGATGACTAAACGATTTAATTCAGGTGGAGCAGGAAACGCAAAAAGTGAATATTTCGAAGAACATCTTAAAGAGAAAACAAAAGATACATCAGATATTGCGTTTGGTGAACCAATTTGGATTTGGAAAAAATAATAAAAATAAATTTGGATATATGAAAAGATTTTCGTATATTTGTATAATAAAATAAAACAGAACAGATTGTACCAAAACATTTATTACCAACGAGAAAGAAATAAAATCCATCTTTGGGATGACCAAAGAGGATATTCTTCGTTCCCATATACCAGATATGCTTACGAGAAGGTTCAGAGAGGTGAATTCAAATCTATTTATGGAGATACCTTAACAAAGGTTTATAAGTTTAAAAAGGATGACCCCGAACTATTTGAATCTGATGTACCAGAAACCACACGAGCTTTAGTAGATTTATATTCCGAAACTGATGATGTATCGGAAGGTCATGTTATCTTAACATATGATATTGAGTGTGAGATGTTAAGTGGATTACCAGACCCACAAGAAGCTAAGAATGAATTAACTTCAATTGCACTTCATGATTCTGAAACTAACCAATATTGGGTATTAGTTGTTGAAAAGGAAGGTGGTATGAAAGAAAAAACTACTGATAAGTGTATTGTTCTTCCATTTCAAGATGAAAGAGATATGTTAATGAAGTATTTGGAGTTATATGAAATGATTAATCCATCTATCGTTACAGGTTGGAATATTGATTTCTTTGATACACCGATGTTATATAATAGAATCAAACGATTATTGGGTGAGAAACAAGCAAATAGATTATCACCAATAGGACAATGTTTCTGGTCACCTTATCGTAAGAGATATTTTATGGCTGGTGTATCTTATTTAGATTATATCACTCTTTATAAGATTTATAACTATGGTGAACTTCCAAACTATCGATTAGATACTGTTGCTAAAATAGAATTAGGTAGAGGTAAGATTGAATACCAAGGTAACTTAGACCAGTTATTCAGAGATGATATTGAAAAGTTCATTGAGTATAACTTAGTGGATGTTGAACTTGTTGTAGATTTTGATAAGAAACTTCAGTTCATTGATTTATGTAGAGGTATCTGTCATGCTGGTCATGTACCATATGAAGATTTTGTTTATTCATCAAAGTATCTTGAGGGTGCTATGTTGACTTATCTAAGAAGAAGAAACTTAGTTGCACCAAACAAACCAGCGGATAGACAAGAGAGAATGCAGGCTATTAGAGATAATAACCAAGAGAAGTTTATCGGAGCTTATGTAAAGGCACCAATCGTTGGTAAGTATGAATGGATATATGATTTAGATTTAACTTCACTATATCCTTCAATCATTATGACTGTAAACATTTCACCTGAAACCAAGATTGGTAAGATTCAAGATTGGGATGTTCAGAAATATTTAAACAAAGAAATAGATACTTATTATATCGGTGAAGATTCTATCTCAAAGGAAAACTTAAAAGAATATTTGGATAAATCAAAATTTGCAATAGCATCTAATGGTGTACTTTACAGAACAGACCAAGTTGGTTGTATACCTGGTATTCTTGACTTGTGGTTTCAAAAACGAGTTGAGTATAAAAATGAAATGAAAAAATATGGGAAAGCAGGAGATGATGAAAAATATGCCTTCTATCACAAACGTCAG
>VMHT01186192.1_pt1 | contig 11405 bp, 18 predicted proteins | sample 4693611 | NCBI WGS metagenome assembly VMHT01 (sample SAMN12280063, study PRJNA550983) | marine metagenome | isolation source: seawater sampled from same location over 5 years 0.02-0.2 micron viral filtrate | place: USA: collected off the coast of southern California halfway between the port... ... | reverse complement strand
TCATGCTGTTCTCTTAAAAATTTCAGGTCTAAAGTCGTATTGACCAAACAATCCTATAGGCTTCAGTAGTTCAGGTCTTTCAAACAAATCTACAGGCTTAAAGTCTTCAAACATAGTTTTTGTCACACTGTTAGGTGTTAGCATACCAGCGCCCAGACCTAAAGCAAGACCTATCCCTGTGCCTACACCAGCGCCTTCTCCGCGCCCCTGCCCCTGACCCTCACCAAAACCCTCACCAAAACCTTCTTCGCGTCCTGCGGCTTCTGCGGCGGTTGCTGCGGCTTCTCCTGCTGCTACTGCTTCCGCTGTTGCAGTTTCTCCAGCAGCCACTGCTTCCGCTGTTGCTGTTGCACCTGCGGCTTCCGCTGCTTCTACAGCAGCATTTCCTGCGGCTACAGCAGCGTCTACAGCATCTTGACCAGCTTGCACAGCATTTGCTACGTTAGTTTCTCCTGCTGCTATGGCATTTTGTAAAGTTGTTGCTGATTCACTTATTGTGTTCTGTAGTGTAGTTTCAGCGGCTTCCATAGCTTCAGAAAGAGCAGTATTACCAGCTTCTATTGCTGCGGCTTTAGCTTCCGTAACCTCAGTAAGTTTTGTGTTTAGAGAATCTATAGATCCTTCTAAAGTGGTTACTGAAGATTCTAAAGTTTGTATGCTTTCTGTTTGGGCTGCTATTGTTCCAGTTTGGTTAGATATTGCTTCATTAGCTGAATTTAGTTCAGCCTGTAATGACGACGCTGTATCTTGTGCGTTTTCTAAAGCTGTTGCGGATGTTTCTAATTTAGTTTCTAAACCTTCAATAGCTGTACCCGCTGATTCTAGTTCTCCTTCTAAACCCTCAATAGTTGATTCAAGACCTGTTTTTTCTGTAGTAAAATCTGCCTCTACTTCACTTACAGCTTTTTGAACAGCAGCATCTATATCCCCTTGGTCAAACAAAGTAGTGTCTTCAGGAAGATTAGCTAATACTGTTTGTTTGACTTCTTCTACTTCTTCAGGCGTAAATAACCCAGAAGTAGCACCAGCTAAAGCAATAGATACAAAATCATCTACCTGCTTTTGTGTGAACATTCCTCCAGAAGATGGTGGTGGTGGAGAAGCTGGTGGTGGCGCAGAAGGAGGAGGAGGAGGAGGAGGTGCGGAAGGTGAAGGTGCAGAAGGTGCTTTAACGCTTTCTTGTCCTTTTTGTGCTTCTGCTGCTTCTGCTGCTGATGAAGTTTTGCTGCCGCCTACTTCACTTGTGTCAATTGCTGGTGGTGGTATGTTGAGAGCAGGGTCTTGTGGATCTTGCATATCAACGTCTGATGTAACATCGTTTAGATCAACAATAGTTTCAAAAGTTGTTTCTGGTGGTGGGGTAACTTCGTCAGGCTCGTCTGGCTTTACTGCTTTTTCAGTAGTGTCTGTAGTCTCTTCTGAAAGGTCAACTTTACGAACAACTCCATAAGCAGTGTCTAAAATTTCTTTTATGGTAAAAGGGTCAAGGTCTGCTTCAAGCAGTATCTTTTCTGCTTCTTGTCTGTTTGAAGTTCTATTTTTTATTTGTTCTGCGGCAGTTTCAATACGTTCTTCTTGAAGCAGAGGATCATCTGGGTCGTAGTATTTACCAGCAGTTGCTATAGAACTTAGCATATTAACAGGGCCAGCAAACCCGCCTATAGAATCTCCTGCTGTTGCAGTAGATCCTCCTGAAAAAACGTCTCCAATAGTAGTTACACCGCTAGTGTCTACATCATAAATAGGATTACCTGCTGCGTCTACTCCTGTAGTTACAGTTTCTTCGCCAAACAAAGGAACATCTGCAAAAATATTGCCTAATGCTTCTTTAGCTCCTCCCAAAACCTGAGCAATCATAACAGCCTTGCCTACTTCAGCAAGAGTTCTTACGCCAGTAGAAAAGTCACTTTCATTTATTTCGTATGTTCTTAGCTCACCAAAGCTAAAGGGGTCATATAGGTACTGTCCTGTACCGTCTGAAAAAAGAGGATTGACACCGTACTGCCCCATAAGTTGTTGTACTTCAGGGTCTTTGGTGTATACGTCATAAAGTGCTTGTTCGTAGTTTGCACCTGTAGTCGCTTGTACTTGAGGTACTTTGTCAAGCAGCAGTGTTCTTATTGCGTTTTGAAAGTCACCAAGGTTTTCTTGAGAAGCGTTGGTAAATCTGTTTAGCTTACCTTGAAAGTCGCCTTGGTCTTGAGGGAGTTCAGGCAACTTCCCTGTAACTGAAGACAAGTAGTCTTCTGCACTTACAATGTTTGATAATGCTGTAGGTGCGCCTCCCATACCTGCGGCTTCAGATCCAAAGGTATCAGCAAAAGGATCTAACCCTGAAGTTGTTTCTGCTTCTCTAAGACCTAAATCGTAGTAAGAAGCTACTTCGTCAGGATCATCTGTAGTTGCCCCTAATGCTAAAATGTTTCTGTATGCATCAGTAATAGAGCCTAGCTGTCCTGCTGTGTACAGAGGATTAGAAGCTAGTGGAGGAGTATATTTTTCTTCTTCCTTCTGTTCTTGTTCAGCAGAAGCCACGCCGCCCATGAAGCCGGGAGGTAACTCAAACTCTGAGGCAAAAGGATTACCAAAGAAGAAACTTTCTGCCCTCATTTGCCACCCCAGCTAGACAAGGTTTTGATACCAAAGCTGGCAGCTATAGCACCACCAAGGAATGCTTTGTAGTAATCTGGCATTGTGGACAATACAGTAAACCCCTGCTCAACGTATGGAACCATTGTAGGTATAAACGCACCTATCAATGGCAAACTTAGGATAATAGCAAACCACTCATCCTTCCAAGAAGACTGAGAGGCAGCAGCTTGTTGAGTTTCCCAATCAGCGTCCGCATCAATACGTCGCATCTTGGAGTCATGTACAGCTTGCTTTTCAGCAGCTTTGTTTTTAAGGAAAGTACCTGCTAACCCAGCTATAGGCCCAATCAAAGATTGCCACATATACTCACCTTAAAAAGAAAGCTAGGGGCCACCTAAGCAGCCCCATGCTTAACCTACTATTAGCTAGCAGGAACTACCAGAGTCAGACCAGACGCTGGACGAAGTACAGCTACTCCGTACAAAGTGTCTGAAGTGAACAAGTTAGAGAGGAACTCTTGCTTGTACTGAGTCTGTGAACGTACACCCATTTGCTCTGCCATAACGATAGCATCACTATGCATCAACAAGCAGCCCAAAGAGTCTACTGTGCTATTAGAGTTAGCACTAGCGGTTTCAACAACAGGACAGTTAGTGCTGACAAAAACATCAATACCGTACAGTTGACCAATCTGGCCGTTTGTAACTTGACCGTTGTTTACGAAGTCAGAACTAACATAGCGATCAATACCCATAATGGTGTTGCGAACAACAGGTGGGATAATGAAGCTACGTCCGTCCATAGGAACGTCAGCATCGTCTAGCTTCTGAATGATACCACGGAATGCTGCATCAGTAAATACGTCAGCAGAAACTACGGTGTCAACAGCGTAGGCAGAAAGACCATTAGAAGCGTCTACAAAGAAAGTACCTCCGTTGTTTGCGTAGGTCGTAGATGTTGTACCAGACGCACCCAAGCCAGTAGCCAACGAGTGGAGGTCGGTGTCAACTTGCTTAGCCAGCGCATAACCAGCATCTTCAGTATAGAACTGACGCAAAGAAGACAAGGCTTGTACATCCGTAATATCCTCAATCAAGCGTGAGTATTCAAAGTGCTTGTTGATGGATACTTGCACTTCGCTTTCCGTAGCGTTCTGCACCGTTACAGCAGTATTCTCTGCTTTAGCGTGTGCATCGCCACGTACAGGCTTAGGTACATGGATCGTATCACCTTTCTTGCCAGCCATTGACATCTTCTTGACAAGGTTTGCCAAGACAAGGTTTTTCTGGTAAGCGGCGATAATTTCGTCACTCCAGATTTCCGGGATGAAGGTTGCTGCGCTAGTATTGTCAACAAACCCCCCAGTTGCGGGATATGTAGAATCAGTCATTTAATATCTCCTCAGATATACTATTTGACCCTCTTTTCAGCATACGCTCTCATTATTTCATCTTGGAGAGCAGTATACCTATGAGGATCGTCTTTCATAAGTTTAATAATGTCTGCGCGTCTATAGATTTTCTTAGGGCTTGATTCAGAACTACCACTGGCACTACCTGTACTAGCTGTACGTACTGCTTGTTTGCGGCTTTGCTTTTCAGCGTTAGCAGCTTGACCAATCATTTGTTGACGTTCTTTCCAAAGATTGAAAAGTTCATCAGCAGATTCGTAGTCGTACTGTTTATCCGCTGCTACAAACAGCTTTGTCCTAATCTTAGAGGCTTGAATCCACTCTGCAAATTTAGTATCCTTTAGGATAGTTTCCATGTCAGGGTGATTGGTCTTGAGTGCAGATAATGCAGTTTGCATCCTGTACTGTTGACTAACTGTTTCAGCTTCCTTAATTTTAGGATGGTTCTGAATAGCTTGTGCTACTGCCTTATCAGGATCAGTAAAGAAGTCTATTTCTTCGACTTTTTCTTGTTGTTGTTGGGGTTCTGTTGTGAGTTGTGTTTGGATGTAGTTGTCAACAACCTTACGTAGCTCACCTACCTCAGAACTTTGTCGCCCCAATAGCTTCTCAGCTTCTTGGTGCATTTGTACAAGTTCCTGTGCAGACTTGCCTTGGTATTTGTCAGGAATCTCAGGTTCACTAGGAGTTACCTGTTCTTCCACCTCCAGTTGCTCTTGTTGTTCCGCAAACACGTCTTCAGTAGACGCTTGCGTATCCTCACGCTCAATTATTTTAGCCATTATTAAACTCCGTACCTTAGTATTATGGAGAGATTAAAAAAGAGTTCTAGCTACGAACTTTGCTTTTTTTCGTATTGGATGTGACTCTGCCTAGCCTTTGCCCAACGCTTAGTAGCGTCAGGGAAGTCTCCGCTTATTGGGTCAAGAGAAGACCTGATAGGAGAGATAACCCTCTTAGCACTGTACCCGCACTTTTCGCACCTAATTGTGCGTTTATCTTCAGATACTAGTGCCTCAAATACATGCCCATCTAAACACTTAAAATCATACAGCTTGAACATTGTCTTCTAAGTCAAGTTCTTCCTGTTGTGATTCCTTAGCGTCGTTTTCAGCATTGTTAATTTGAGTTTCTAAGTTAAACAGAGTAGCAAGTATTGCAAGTTGTCCTTTACGGAAATGCAAGTTGTCGTTATCTGTTGTTTGTTCAACTGAGTTTATTTGCGCTACGTTTTGGTTTAGATCAGAAAGAAGTTGTTTCCAACCTTCTGAACGAAACATCTCAAAGTAATTAGCAAAGTAAACTTCTAGTTCCTTAGTCATCTTATGTATTCCCTTAATTAGTTTAAGATACAGTTTAGATTATATCATACTTTTGACAAAAAGTCAAGTGTTTTTTAATACATTTTTCTACCAGTGGTTTTACGCATTGGTTTCTTCTTGGCAGCTTTCTTTTTCTTTTTTTTCATTGTGCCAGTTTTTCCATAACTCATACCATACCCCGGCATATTAGTCTTCCTCTTTTTTTGGTGGTGGATCTCTAAGTAACAGTTTAGTACCTACATCAGCCACAGGAACTACTCTAGGTTCACAGTACGCATCAAAATGTCTATTTTTTGGCATTACAATAGCGTGTTGACCAATATCCTGATGCACTAAGGCTACTTTGTACTCAAGGCAGGAAGTCAACTCTCTAAATGCTAGCTCCATTGTTGGAACATTCTTTTCCAGAATTACCAACATAAAGATTAGCATAGTTTCCATTATAGCCTTCTCTTTTGTTTAACAACTTGTGTTTTTATAGCCGTAGGAGCCTGTAGTTCCCATGTTAGCAGCAGTAGTTTTGTGTCCCATGCTGTTCCAAGGACTCTTGGCGCTTGGTTCCGCACGTACACTGTCGCTCCGTATCCGCACTTTTGGTGGTTGTATTGCAGCCACATTTTCGCGACTCTATGCCGCTTTGCGGGTGGGTTGACGTACTGCAACATTCTGTATTCTCGCATGTCGCAGAATAAGTTTGGTTGCTCTGGGTCATAGCCTATTTCGCCAAGAGTGCTTGAACCAGTGCGGCTATCTGTTCGTTTGTTTTCTCTTGAATTTTCTCCTGTCGCTCCAAGCTGGAGACTATGGCTTCCACTTTGGCGCTCGTTACTGCCTGTGCTTGGCCGTTGGCTTGAGCCTTTTTTGCAGTCTCCTCCGCTATCTGAGAAATCCTATCACGATCTTCTGCTGCATGTGCAGTGTTGGCTTGTAGTACGCCCCAAGCAACTGCTAGGCTTACAGCGGCAGCAGCTATGGGTAATGCCCACTGTGGGACTTTAATGGAGTTTTCAGACATTGGTTTTCCTTATTATACTGCCCGTAATGAAGCGGACTTTTTGTTTACTATTTTATTACTGGCTTCCAAAACAAAATTAGAATGATTTTTAATCATCCGCAGCACTTCCATCTGAATATCTAGGTCGTGTGCTTCAATCAAAGAACCTCCAAGGTAGGAGATTGTTTCTGCGTTTAACCTTACAATGCTTGTTTCAGGGTTTTCAATCACAGGTACAAGTTCAGCATCTATCATGGTTAGTCCTTATTTTTTTCGTGACTTAGCTCCTACACACTTCCAACGCTTTCTTGATAAATTGTTTGGAGTGTTAGGGTCATTTTGTTTTTTCTTAGGCAGTCTTTTTTTAATGCCTAAACTTCTAGCGCAGTAACTGTCCCCTTTGCTAGTTCCCGGCTTAACTCTAGGGCCACCGCCTTTTGCTGATCCAGCTTGCCCATAAGATACTCTTTTGCCGCTAGAGGTTACTTTTACCTTTGCTTTTCCTTTCCTTGGTTTTGCCATCAAGCAGCCTCTTGTTGTTTAGTCTTGCGCGTCTGCGCTGGCCTTTTCGCTTCATCCTTAGATTCTAGTTCCTTAATCTTGTTTTCAAGTTCTTCAAACTTGGCGTTGATTTGGTCTAATGCGCTTTGAAACTGTACTGAAGTTACTACCATGTTACTGTCCTTGTCCTGCTGGGGGTTTGTTTTGCTGTACAAGTTTGAGATCAATCTCTTTCTCTTTCAGCATGGTTTGTGCCATCTTCAGCCTACGTTCAAATTCCTTGTCATCCTCAGAACCTGACTGTAAGTTGGTTGTGATAGCCTTGATCCTATCAATCTCTAGCTCCTGTGGTGCTAACTGAGTCTCTACGGCCATCTTCTGCGCCCTAGCTTGTGATTCAGTAGCTTGTCCATTCAACGCTGCTGTTTGTGACTGCTGGAACTGTAATTGTGCCTGTTGTGCAGCCTGTGCCAACTGTTGTTGCTCTGGAGTAGGTTGTGATTGCTGTGCTGCTTCTTGTAGCTTAGCAGTCAGTTCTTCACGGTTTGACAAGTTCATGTTGTCAATAATGGACTCTATCAGAGTGTTGTACAAAGGTGAGTCCTGTGACATTGTTTGCAGTAACTGTACAAGTTGTGTTACTTCGTACTCACGCGCTATAATGCCTAGTGTGGACGTAGCGTCAAACTTGTAGTCGGCTACAGGGTAGTTATCAGGGTCAAACTGCATGTAACGGTACGCAGCTTTCTTTACAAACGGTATGAGGAAACAGTCTTGGAAGTTTATTAGTGTGCGTTTGTGACGCTTAATAATAGCACCAAGAGACATGCTAATTCCAGCAGCGGTAGCTTCTCCATTGATACTTCCCGGAATGCCAGCAGAGTCAATCGCCCCTGTAGACATCTGTACCATTCTTTGTAACGCATTTGCTTGCTCAAAAGTTATTTGGCTTACTTGACCAAAGTTAAAAGGTTGCAGAACTTGCCGTGGATCACCGTTAGTTAGAATAATCTTGCCGGGGCGTACCTCTGGCCTAGACCCTCTAGGAAGCCGTGTAGCGTCCATAGCAAGCATTGGGTGGACAGTAAGGGATAGTGCATCAATACGTGCGCGAAGTTCTGTATCAAGCGCCTTTTGGCTGTTATAGCCTTTCTCACAAACACCTCTACCCCAGAACCTTCCCGGCACAACATCCCAAGGGAATGCTACGATAGGGCGGTCACTCATCATGTAGGGGCTTTCTTCAGCCTTTAGGAGTACACCGCCGTTGGCAATGACAATGATTGCTTCCACGTAGAAACTTTCAGTTGTCTCATCGTCATCATCTTCAACAAGTGTTTCTATCTCAGCTATGTCCTCATCGTCAGCCATCATAAGTTCTTTTTCAGACTTAGTTAGCAGGTGTCGAGGTACTTTACCGTAGTATTTTGTTAAGCGTACTTTATCGTCATCAAAGCTGGATAGCTCTTGGTCAGGCTCTAGCTCGTAATCTCTTGGAGCGTTACCAACATACACATCAGCGTACACTCCAGACTCCTGTAGTTCCTCCACAAGATGTCGTGACACAAACTCATCTACAGCAACTCCAAGCGCATTGTCTACGTTTGTAGCTACAGGGTCGATGAGAAAGTTTTGAGGAAGGATGGGTCGCAGTTTGACCATTGTACGGTCAGTCACATTAACACCCACTGCTGTCAACTCACCACCCATGATAGGCTGGGTGGCGGGAGCCATCTCTTTGACTTCCTCAAGCACTACCTCACCAATCCCCGTCCCAAAGACTGCTGAATTGATAAGACACTCTCCTACTGCCTGACGTAGCTTTGATTTCTCTAGGTCAGTGTGGAGTTTGGTTCTCAGGTACACAATGTCCTGATTGTCCTGATCGTCCATATCGTCAGTAATACTAAAGTATTTACCGCGACCAAACGTAGCTTCCTCAATCTCCGCTACACTGGACTCTACAGCTTGCTGCAATGCAGGGCTGATTATTCTACTTCTTTCACTCTTTCTGTCTGAGTCTTGTGCTGCCCAGATACCTCTCCAGAGCCTGTAGTATTCTTCGTTACGCTCTGCGTAGTTTGATTCATAGTGGTCACGCCAAGTATTGCACTTGTCTATGACCCAATCTTCAATATGTTGCTCAGTGGCAAGGGTGTCGTTGTCACCGTACTCCATTACTTTTTCCTTGGCTTTTTAGCTGTTTTAGCTGCTTGCTTAAAGGCTTTTGCGGTTGGAGCGCCTTTGGCTCCTACCTTACGCATTTTTTCTCCAGACCCAGCAGCAATACGCTTGCGTTTGGCTTGGATGTTAGAATACAGTCCTCGTTTAGCCATGTTACTTACCTACCTTCTTTTGTGCTGTTTTGTGTGCTTGAGTAAAAGATTTACCAGACCGCATAGCTTTACGCATCTCAGTCATGTGTTTTGCACTATGGTGGACTGAGTGTTTTTTCAACGTAGCCTGTTGTTTTTTAGTAAGTGCAGCCATTAGTACCCCGTTACTGTGTCTAAAACTTCATGGTCATCTATTTCAAAGTCATATGTGTACGCTATCTTAGCCAACTGGTCTATGTAAGCCAATGCGTCCACAAGGTCATCATGTGTCAGTGGGTCAGGAAATTGAAATAACTGGTCTAAGAACCGACTGTTCCACTCCCCTTTGTCAAGGGTTACGAAACCATTTTCAAACCTGCCCTGTAGCGCCCACATGACCCTATCAGTCTTCTTTTTGTTTCCGTGGGTCAACTCATCAACCCTAAAAAACATCCCGTACCGCTTCATCATGTCCGTTAGAGGCGACATAACAGCCTGTCTAGCAATACCTTTTTCTATGCCTATGCCTATAGGCTTGTAGTCTCTAACTACATCAAATATCTTTCTGGCTGTCTCAGACAACTCCCAGCGTCCATGAACTATGTTTTCAACATGCCAATGTCCACTATCATTAACCTTAACAACGGCTATGGCTGTCTCATCCAGTTTACTGTTTTTAGTACGCTGTTTGTTTACTTCCTCAAAACCAGCTAAGTCAATGGCTATGTAGTAGTCTCCGTACTCAGGGGACTCACCAAACTTAACCCAATCCTCCTTAAACATCTCAGAGCCTCTGGCCTCAAAGGAAGCCATAAACTCTTGTCTAAACGCATAGCTGGACATACTCTTTTTAGCTACGTTTATCTCCTCTGCGTCCAACAGAGGGTTGTCATAGCTTGTAAAGTGCCATGATTTGTACGTTAAGTCATCACCCAACTCAGCGTACTGATACAACTCATAAAAGTGATTACGTCCCATAGGCGTACCTATAAACAACGCATGTCCCTTTTGGTCAGCCAATGCTGGCCTAAGAATCTGCTCAAATACTTCAGGCTTCATGTCTGCGTATTCGTCCATGACCAGAAACTTCAAGGACACACCACGCATAGTCTCTGGCCTGTCCGCACCCTTCAACGATATTGTAGCACCGTTGATTAGCTTTATCTGTAGGTTGTTAATGTGGCTAGACACAATCACTGGATTCCCCAGTTCAAGCAGTGTCTGCCACATGATGTCCCTAGCTTGTCCCTGTGTAGGTGCAACGTAAAATACATTACCCTTACTGGACTCCAAGGCGTTCACAATCAACAACCATGCTGCTAGTCTGGACTTACCAGTACGCCTACCAGCGGCTACAATCTTAAACCTTGTATCGTCACTCCAGACCTGTTGCTGCCAAGGGAGTAACTCTATGTTTAGATCAGTCATATTTTACTGTCTGGTATATAGCTAGTATGACCATACAACAGGGCTAGTCTTCCTAGTGTCAACATGCACAAAGCTTTTAGCAACACCTATCCCATTAAATCCCATAATCATTGCAGCCTTAATTATCTTATGGCGCTGTTGGCCACTAGCTGTCTTAATGTCAGCAGCTATACCTTCAGAGTGTTTCCCCGGCTTAGGCTTCTTTGCCTCTATAGAGTGCTTAGGTGATCTATAGCCGCTAGTGATTACAAAAGGAAAACCACAGGCTTCCCTCAACTCATCTAGTTTTCTAACAAAATCTTCATCTATGTTATTCTCACCAGTTTCTTGACACTTAAAGTCATCTATCTGAAAGTATTTATATATCACTTTCTGTGTACTCTCCTTCAATGGCTGTGGTATCGTCTTGACTTGGGTCAGAGACACTTGTGGCGACTTGCCCAACACCTGAGATAGTAATTGACACAGACTGTCTCCCACCAGCAGAATCCTTTTCAAAATAACTTAAAGGCAACATCCTGTCCATTACTAGCTTCCATGCTGCCGCTTGATTTTTATGGTCATCGTTAAGAGCAGCATTAAAAATACTATCCAGAACCTTGTTAGATTTAGGGGAAGCAAGCATTCTAGCCTTATATTCATTAATAATGCTAGCGTCACCTTTAGGGCGACCTACCTTACCCCTGTTTCCTGTAGTTTTAGAGACTACATCAGTCTTCCTTGGTCTTCCTCTTTTACGTTTAGGTTGATCCATAAAGTATTTACCTTAGTACCTAAGAATACTATTTGATTATATCATATTTTGTGTCAAAAGTCAAGGATTATTTTAGATTATTTAGTTA
>VMHT01147384.1_pt1 | contig 11406 bp, 25 predicted proteins | sample 4693611 | NCBI WGS metagenome assembly VMHT01 (sample SAMN12280063, study PRJNA550983) | marine metagenome | isolation source: seawater sampled from same location over 5 years 0.02-0.2 micron viral filtrate | place: USA: collected off the coast of southern California halfway between the port... ... | reverse complement strand
TATGCGGCTCTTTCCTGTCCCTAATTCTTTGACTTGCACATCGTGCGGCAAAATATGCTCAACGTAGTGATAACCTTTTTCACTGAGAACCTTTGCGTAGTGATCTAAGCCGACCCCGCTGCTTTCATAATAATCTATGATGCGGATCTCTTGCCCTACATATTGAGCAAAGAAAATAGCCGTGCTGTCACCTATGCCAAGATCCCATGCCGTTGTAACGCCCACGGCTGGGTCGTAAGGCACGTTAGTCACCCTGCCAGTAGTTGTAGCTGTCTTCATTTCTTGTGCGTAGTATGCGCCTTGGATTGCTGCTTCAAAGCTGCACTCAAATTCCTGTTCATACCGATCTTCGCCCATTGTGCGTTTAGCTTCTTCAAGCTCATCCGCATCAAGAATATCTGTCTCAGACGCTTTAAACATCCTGCACCACCACTCAGGATGGCTCTTCGCATAATCGTACATCTCCCAAAATTCGTTCTTGCCTTTAGGCGTCCCAATTATTGTGGCGCGGCCCTTTCTATCTACAATAGCTGGCCTGATGACTGTGGGCCATGCTGATGCAGGGAAGTCTGCCATTTCATCAAGCACTACCGCATCAAAATACAAACCACGCATAGCGTTGTAATTATCAGCGCCAAATAACCGAAATCTTGCACCATTGGGAAAGTCTATCCTTAGCTCGCTATGATTAACTTTAATTTGTGGGATGTCGCGGGTGTATTCTAAAGCGTAATCCCAAGCGACTGCTTTTGATTGGCTGAGATACGGGGCGATATAAGCCACCCTGACGTTAGGTAGGTCAATGGTTAGCGCATCTCTGATAAGATCATTAACCGCAGCTACAGTCTTACCAAATCGCCTGTGAGCAACCAATACTGCGAAACGCTCTGTTCTATCGTGAAACTCTCGCGCTTGTAGCCTTGGCGTGTAGTCAATTTCTATGACTTCCATTTGATGACAAACTCATGCTCGCCTTGTGCGCCAGATCCCGTAACCTGTAATGGCAGAACCTTTCCCATAAGAGCCATGAAGGCAGTTGGGTTTGCTTCTGCTTGCAGTTGAAGATAGGCAACCATGCCACGTTTACCACCGGCTAATTCAGCAGCTTCTAATATAGCATCTTTTAAAAGCTTACTGTTTTTATTCTTAGCGCCTTTGGGTCTGCCCTTACCAGCAGCGGGCGGTTTACTTTTCACTATGTTAGTGTCGGCTTCAACTTCTGGTTGCATAAGTCCGTCCTTAGAGGGTGCGTCTATATGTTGTGTATAGTATGCTAAGAACCACTAAAAGAAAAGACCCCCCTCGTTGCAGTGCGAAACCTAGCCAGAGGGGGGAGTTGAGCAGATTGAGGGTAAGACGCCCAATTAAAAGTCTATCACGCCTCAAAGCGTTTTGCAAAACCTATTGCCTCGCGGTACGGCAGTAGATCCTGATCGGTCACAAGCCCTCGCTCTACCAGTGCTTCGCCCATCTTACCATTGACCCAATTATCACCGACAGGCTCGCCGCGTTTAATTCTATCAGCATTGATCTTGTAAGTGTCGGGCTTCCAAGGCCCAGAGGCAACGTCACGGCCACTGGCTTTATCAAAGCAACTCTTAATGGCTGCTGCTATGTCAGAAGCTTTAGGCCATGAGCGGGAAGTGTGAGCAGCCTTAATCTTTAGCGCTGCGCGTTCAAACGTACCTGATAGGTGATCTGGCGTAGTCTCGTTTGGGAAAAGCTGGTTTAGAGCCTTAGCCGTTACATCAATCTCATCCTGCTGCGCTGTCTCGCTACTGCGTAAATGGCTAGGGATGGCATAGCTACTTAACATTGCTGCGAGATGCCGCTTAATCATTTCTACTCTTTGACCATAATCCATTATGCTGTCTCCCGTCTTGCTTGCTCAATATTTGTCATAGCTTTTTTGTAGCTATCAGATTTCTCACCATGAAGTGATTTGAAGAACCATTCAACCTCTATGCTCTGCCACCCTTTCTCTTCGCACATAGCCAAGGCATCAGATGGCTCACCACCACCGACGAAGATCCACCTTAATTTCTCAGACAATCTTTTAGCAGCCGTTGCTGTGAGCGGTTTCTTGATAGATTTGCGATATGCAATGAAACTGTCAGCAGCTTCTTCATCCATCAACCAAGTAGATAAAATATCTCTAATATTATTACTTTGTTTATTAACTGGTTTATTATCTGGTATAGGTTCGCCCTCTGGGGCCAATCCATTTGCCCTGTGGGGCAAGTCGACCTGCCCTGTGGGGCAGTACCACTTAGTCCTATCGTAACCTGATTTATTGAACGAACCAGAGATGATAAGACCGGCATTCTCAAGCGCAGCCAGTGCTGTTCTGATCTGCTTTGCCGATAGGTATGGAAACAACTGTTCAAACGCTGAGATGCTGTTATAGGTCCAGTAAGCGCCCTCATGCTTATGACGATTGTTTGCTGCATTCTTCTCTGTCCAGAATAAAATGTTCTGATAAATGACAGCAGCGTTGACGCCTACAGCGCAAGCAATTGCTGGATTGAAAGTGTGATTTGACATCGTAACCCCTTTATTTTTTTGTTCCTATAGTGTATCAGGAGTTCCAATGTGTTCTCCAACACTGTTTACCCCTACGAACCGTCAGCATGACCAAGCTGGCGGTTCTATTATTTCTGGCGCTCAAAATAATCTGACAAACGCTCTACTGTTTCGTAGCGAATTTTGCCAACGCCTTTACGCACATTGTATATAGTCCAGCGCGATAATCCAGTAGCATCTGCTATGGCTTGCACCTGACGATCACCAAGCATCTGCTGGATCTTATCAAGGCGGTACATTGTACTAACTTCCATTTTTTTCACTCCATAAACAATTATGGGGTTGTGCATAAGCTACATCGCTGATAGACACAACCCACAAAATGCAAGTAGGGGTACAAAATGCATAAACATCCAACACCAGCAGAAATACAAGCTGCTATCGTAAAAGCTATGATTGAGATGGCTGTAAAAGAAAACATCTCAACGCATACTGTAAGCCGCATGATTAAGGCTGTAGAGACAGGCGTTAAAGCTGCAAACTTTCACCATGATTTGACTAAGGAGATCGCTGGCTATGCAAGCTAATAAATTTCACCAAGCAATGGATCTTGTTGCTGAGCTTAATAAATCGCACGGCGTAAAGCAGCGCGGCGGCAAGCAATACACAGAGGTTGCCAAGCGTGTAGAGGCATTCCGGATGTCATTTGGCGGTGACTACGGTATCACGACTGAGATTGTGCATAACGATGGCAAGACGGTTATTGTGCGGGCTTTGATTGCTGATAAAGATGGGTTTGTAGTTGGATCAGGTCTTGCTGAAGAAATACGAGGATCATCACACATTACCAAAACGTCTGCTGTAGAGGTTTGCGAGACTTCTGCTATCGGGCGGGCGCTTGCCAGTATGGGTATGCATGGCGGGCAATATGCATCATCTAATGAGATGGATGGCATCTCTCGCAAGGAAGCAGCACACGCTGAACAGTCTAAGCCAGCAATGGAATTGGGCATTGATGCTAGAGTAGATGCATCTATAGAATTTTACAAAAACTGCACCGCGTCAGCTTTTGAGAAGTTTGAGCCAAAATTTAAAAAGCTCATTAACAGCACGGGGCTAACGTCAGACCAGTATGACGCGCTCTTTGATGCAAACAATAACCGCAAATTGGAGCTAGAAATATGAAAGCAATTACTATCGTTGGGCGTCTCACCAAAGACAGTGAAGTTCGTCAGAACGACAAGGGGGGATTTGTCTCCTTTTCTGTCGCAGTTGATGATGGATGGGGAGAAAACAAAGGCGTGATGTTTTTTGATGTATCTTACAACCGCACACAGGTAGCGCAGTATTTAACCAAAGGTACGCAAGTGGCTGTGACAGGCGATTTAAAGACCCGTGAGTACAACGGCAAGACCTTCTTAGGTGTCAGGCCATCAGAGGTTAAGCTGTTTGGTGGGCGATCTGTGGAGCCGGTAAGGCACACTGAACATCAAGCGCCGCAATCTAATAATATTCACGATGATCAAATTCCGTTTTAAAGCGGATTAAGCTGGGGCTTGCCCCGAAACCATGTGTCAGGAGAAAACTATGGAAATTACTATCGATAAGAAAATTCCAATGCCAAATGAGAGAACTAAAGGACTGTGGCGCAGTGTATTGGTCAAAATGAAAAAAGGTCACAGCATTTTAGTAAATGATGAGCGTGAAAGAAGTTCTATATGGCACGCTGCAAAACTCTTAGATGTAAAATTAGTCAGCAAATCAGAAGGTGACAAAATCAGAGTTTGGCGGGCAAGTGCTTAATTAGGTTTAATGGAACAGACTTGGTGGGTGGTTACAAGCTGCCCATGTCGGAGTGCCCTCAGGGGGAAGGGTTCTGTAAATCCCCCACACAACAAAAGAGGCAAAAATGACAAAGCTTCAAATGCAATTGAAAGACCGGCAGCTATTGCCCGTTTCTCAATATGATGCCCAGCGCATGGAAGATTTTGCTGATGGTCAAGTTTTTAACCTGACATCTACCGGAAAGAGATCCAACCCGCATCACAATCTCTATTGGGCGGCGCTGCGCAACGTATGCAAAGACACTGGCAAATGGCCCACGGAAAAACATCTGCACGATGAACTAAAATTTGCGTGTGGTTATTACTCAATGAAATACAATGAAATGGCTGAAGAATTTATGCGTATTCCAAACAGCATTTCGTTTGACCAGATGAGCCAGCAAGATTTTATGAAATACTTTGAGGCAGCGATGGAAAAGCTGTCAGATGCAATCGGATATGACCCACTCTTAAAGGAGAGTTTATAATGGATATGGAAAGTCAAACAAAGGCGATCAAAGGCTACTTAGAGGCTGGCAATTCAATCACAGGTATGGTGGCTTTAGATAGGTTTGGTTGCTGGTCATTGCCGCGCCGTATTTTAGATTTGAAAGAGCAAGGCGTGGTTATTGATAGCCAGTTTATAAAGCTTGAAAATGGCAAACGCATTAAAGAATATTGGATGTCATTTGAATAAGTTTGAGGAAAATTGAGGTGACAAACTTAGCAAACAAACCACCGCTTGGCCTTAAAGAACCCAAAGACAAAAAAAGCGTGAAGTTTCTGCGCTGGGTTAGGCAGCAGCCGTGCTGCGTCTGTGAGAGGTTTGGAGAGGCGCAGCAAAGCGCTACTCAAGCCCATCACCCGATCCATGATCGTCACGGCACTGAGAAGCGCCCAGATACAAGTTGTATCCCGCTATGCGAAGGCCACCATCAGGGTCTTTTTGACACATCCAAAATCGCGCTCCATCGTGAACCGAAACTTTGGCGCGAAACTTATGGGCCAGATTACAGTTATTCCCATTCAACCGAAATATAGAGAACTGGCCCCCGCTCAGGATGACAATACACTTTTCTGGCTCTGATGCTGTGAACCTGTTTGTCATCCAGCACTACCTTCCCAACGATCCCGTCTAGCGCAGCCTTAACAATGTTATCCAGATCAGGCTTGCTCATATGCCGTATGGCTCCATATTCAGCCTCTAGGCGTTTCGTCTTGGGCCATGACTTGGGTATGTCCATGAAAGCCACTAGATCAACGTGTACGGGCCTGTCTGTCGGCTCTAGGCCATGCTGCTTCATAGCTGACCATGCTGCTGCTTGAATGCGAGCCTCATATTCTTTTGTCTTGGGCGGGGTGTAAGTATGACCAGTGCGCGTAAAGCGTGGCCTACCCTTTCCTTGGGGCTGTCCTGACACTTGGATCTCAACTTTATTCATAGCTGGATAATATTTTTTTTAATTTATTTGTCTACCCCCCCTTGACTTGTAGGCTATAAGCTACTATATATCATGTATAGACAACAAGGAGAACCCAGATGAACAAATTTTCAGTTACATATCAAATCGGTGAAACAGACAACCCTGAAACAATTTGCACACGCTTCGTGCAAGCTGATGATGCTGACATGGCTGTTATAAAAGTTTTGGCCGAAAAAACTGAAGGCGATTATCCGCTTTCGTCAATAATCATGCTGAAAGTTACAGACGTTCAACGGGTGACATAAACAACAGGGGCTACGGCCCCGCAACGCTCTGGAGGGCAACACATGACTAATTCAAACTTTACTTACACCGATGGCGGGCGCTCCGCTTCTGGCCGAAAAGGCTCCGCTGGCGACTGCGGTGTTCGCGCTATGGCAATTGCTTTAGACCTCTCTTATGAGGATTGCTACCGCGAACTCGCGCAAGCTAACAAAGACGCGGGTGGCAAAAAGTCTGCTCGCAACGGGTTGAAAAAAACCGTCTATGAAAAAGTGCTGAATAAGCATGGCTGGTTTTGGAAGGCGGCTCCCAAGTTTGATGGCCGTAAAGCCAAAGCCGCTGACACAGAAGGCGTCTGCATCGCTCGCATGGCGGGCCACTACTGCGCTGTCATTGAGGGAACCCCTCACGATACTTTTGATAGCTCCAACAAGATGGTCTACGGCATCTGGGTTCACGCAATCAATCATTAAAAATAAATTGGGGCTACGGCCCCTTTTTTATCTTTAGGGGTTGCAATGTAGTCTATAGTCCCCTATATATAATTTATAGGCAACAAGGAGGAAGACATGACAACTTACCTAAAAGCAAAAACAGTTCAAGATCACATTAACATGGCGCTTTCATGCGTTCAAGAAGATGGCACCTTTGCTGCCAAGGCTCACCAGAAAGAAGCGATGAGCATATTAAACGCTGGGTTCTCAATGATCCGCGAGAACAATTTTAGATTTTCAATTGACAACCTGTCACGCGAAGATTGCTGGGCGATCCCATTTGATCTTCACCAGATCCGCGACAAGCACTTTCGTTTGTTTGATGAAATCCATCACGCTGACATCAAAACGCTTGCAGCACTTCGCGCTGACTTCAAAGCCATCCCAGTCGTAAAGCCACAGCCAAAGAATGACCGCGTAAGCGAAAAGCAGGCTCAAGTCACAGAGACTGTGGTTGACATGATCAAGCGCCGCACAGCTCAGTATCACGAGGCCGTTGAGCTTGGCCGTCTGTTTGGTGGCTTGCCTGTCAGCGTCACACCGCACCTTGTGACCAATGAGCACAACACCACATTCACACGCTGCTTCTACTATCTTGCCGGTAAGTTTACACCGCTGTCAGTCATCATGGCAGCCGCTGACAAGCTGGCATCTGAGCAGGCAAAATAATCAACGGGGGGCTGCGGCCCCTCACTACAGCGACAGGAGTTTGCTATTAACCTAAAATGGTTTTTAGCAAACTTTTTTTCTTGATGCGTAGGCTGTAACGTGTATGATGTCAAACATGGTCAACAAGGAGAACACCATGAGCTACAATTGCAAACAATGTAAAGGCACGGGCCTTATCAGCTACTCACACCAGCACAACTCGTTTGATGACAGTGTGACGATCACAGAGGCTTGTGACTGCAACACAGGCCCAACCGATGCTGAAGTTGATATGCTCAACGCGCAGCTTAAATCTGCTTCGCTCTATGGCACGTTAGATGAGATCATCAAGATCGTGCAGGGTATCAAGCACACTCCAACGCGCAACCAGTTATGGCGCAGCTATGGAGTTATCAATGACTAATTGGGTACAAGACATCATCATCACTGCGGCGATTGCTGCGGTGGTGTTGGGCTGGATCTTTGGCGTTAGCATGGGGTGGATGTAATGAATATTGCTGAACCAGTTTTTATGGCGTTTGTCATCTTTTCATCGCCAGATGAATGCAAAGCGTTTTCTGAGTATTATGATCTTGAGCGGATCTTTCTGCCTCAGTGCGTAGAAATGGGCGGTGAAGCAGATTACCGCCGCACTATCCCAAACATCAAACCACGGCCGCGGCCAGAACAGGAGCAGTGAATTGGAAACTTGGGCAGAAATCCGCAACCGTCACCAGCAAGAAAAGATTGCTTTGGTCAAATCACTTGCTGATGATTACACTTATGCAGAGGCCGCAAGCATTCTGAAATGGGATGCTAAGAGCCTTGTTAGATTTTGCCACTATTGGCAGATCAATTTTAAACGCAGCCAAAAAGGGGGGTACATTAATGCAGAGCCTTACATCAGCCGATCACGCACATTTGCGGTTTCTGCGGGGGCAAGTAGATCGTTTGCAAGATGAAAGCTTTAGGCTAGATCCGCACCCCAACGTTAAACAAGACTTGGAACGCGCCAGATCCGAATTAAAATCATTTATCTTATCACTCCAAAAAGAAGGGAAAAACATTCATGGATGAAACCGTGTTAGCCGCCAGAATGATAGAGATGGCAAAAGCAGATATGAATTACGTCAGAAGCAAAGAAAGCTGGGGAAACAACCCAAGCTGGGGCAAGGTTGAGGAATATGAGAAAAAACAAAAGCAAGGCGGGCGCTTGGGAAGGCCAAATGGTTTTAAGACCAAGATCAATGAGCGTTTAGAAAAAGGTATGACCACAGACGAAATTGTGGCAGAATTGAATTGCAGCCGTAACATTGTCAATCAGTACCGGCGAAAACGGCGATTAGCACAGAATGCTGCGCACTCCCACGCGGCGTAGATGAAGGGTCAAACCTTCTCCCCCGTCACTATCTTCTCCTTGTGTAGTGGCGGGGTTTTTCGTGGGGCCAGCAAGTTCATCACAACCCTGTCACAGTTTCCTATGAGCCAGCCCCGACTTTTGCTTATGACCAATCCCTGACAGCAAAGCAAGGGCAAGCCTTGGAAGCCCAGCTATTATGCCCAGATATTTCTTTGATGCTGGGAAACTTGGCGCTGTATTCCACAATTAACTCACGCAAAGCTGTCTCCTGCTCTGGTGTAAAGTTGTCCAGAAAAGCATCGTCAGCACAGCCACCACGGCCACCCACTAGGCTTACCCCTATGGATGACTTGTTTCGGCCCCTACAGTGCGCCCCAGAGCGCTCTACGGGCCTACCATAACCCACAGATCCGTCACGGTGAATGATTGCATGGTAGCCAATATCAGACCAGTTACGCTCTTCAACGTGCCACCGTCTGATTTCTTTCACCACATCTTCAACAGGCCGATCAGCATACCATTTCGGATTTGTTGCCGTGCAATGAATTATAATCTCGTTTATCTTTCTCATTTGGTTAAGCCTTTCTGCTTTTCATATGTCCTAAGACTACCAATGCCTAGCATACCGCCAAGAACAGTTAGCAATGTTCCCATGTCAAACTCTGGCAATGGTGGAATTTCTGTGCCCGTCATAGCTACAACAAAAAGGGCAACAGGCTGACCAATAAAATGCCAACCAAAAGCAAGCCCACAGACCCAACCAATGAAAGGACGCCAGCCACCTTTAAAAGTGCTTCCACTTGCTGCCTCTGCTTGGTTGACCGATATTTGAGCAAGGGCCAACTCTTGCGCGTGTCGATCCGACATTGTGGCAATCTCGTGCGCGAGTTTTGCTTTCTCGTCGGCATCTGGAATGAACTTGTCTAAAAGACCAGTTACGGGTGCTATTAGTTTATCAATCATTTCTCAGATCCAAGCCATACCGCAAAAGCACCTGTCATAGCTCCTGTAACGGTTGCTGTGAGCGCGGTAGCCTGTGTGCTGACCTCACCCTGCGGAAGAGACATAAACCACTCTATGACCCGTATATACATCACAGTCATTACTAGCATCATCAAACGTGGCATGATTTTATATTCTAAAAGCTTTTCCATGTTAGACCTCTATGTTGATTTTCGTACCCGTAGGCCGATCCGCTGTAGTCTTGGCCCCAAACCTATCATAAGCTTTGCCTAAGTCCAACTTTTGTTCTCTGAGCGCCTCTAGGTGCGTGTGGTTAGCCCTATGCTCCTTTGCCACCCTTTGCTCTACCAGATGCGTTTCTATGCGCTCACGCGTCTGCGTTTGCTGGTGTATGTCAGATCCTACGTTAAATGGCGCAGATCCTACGCCGCTTACACCGTCAGCCATTAAATGCGACCCTGCTTCGCTAAGATAATAACAACCGTTATTCCAAGCATGATCGTAACAATAATTACCGCGCCACCATAAATTATTATCTTCTCGACCATCTTAGCTTTGCGCTTTCTTTCTGCTTCTGCCTTGGCCTTTCTATCTTTTCTTGCTTGCACTCTTATGGCTTGCAATTCACCCCAAGCGGAAAAGCCTCTGGTGGCAATAACGATCTGACGCAATTCTTCTTCTGCGTCCTTTGCCCTTTGCAGATTAACAAAAGTCTCCATAGCATTTTCATCCGATCCAGAGAAAAGGCTGTTTTTCTTCTTCTCATGTGCTGCCCGTAAATCATCCACACCATCAAAAAACTCACCAATTTGTTTGGTGACGTTCACAATTTCCTTGCCCGCAGATACCGCAGATTTCACGGCAGCTAGAGCCGTAAATGGATCAATCATGCATCTCGCCCCACAATGATATATCCCAAGCATTTAACATCAGGATGTATTCTGTATATTTTTGGGTAATGATAATAAAATGACGGGCGCGGGCAGCGATACCGGCAAGCCTTATACATGATCCCGTGCGGAAACATTCCAAAGGCAATAGATGTGAGGGCGCAAATCATGGCCCAATTATATCACATTTTACTTGACAGCTAAATTCTGAATATCGCGCCGCATCTCTTTTTGATCGTCACGCATTTCTTTTAACAGTTCATGCATCATGTCTGTTTTTTGCTCAAGAAGCTTGATTTGAGACTTACTAGTAAGAAGATTATTAACGATCCACCAACCTGACGCAGCTATAGCACCGGCTAGAGCTATGAGAAAGCCCATATAATCTTCTATAAACTTCATTATTCTAGCCCTAATAACCATGTATCATCAGCTTGCTATAATCTCCAGAAAGCAATTTCTTTTTAACATATTCAGCAAACTCACGCGAGCCGATTTTTAAGCCACTTTCTTTTAGCCATATTTCAACAACAACAAAAGGAATTGAGGTAACGTGACGCAAGTCAGATTTACGGTTGTAACCTTCTATCTGCTTTTCTTTGTTATAGTCTAAAATTGCGCTTACATCTTGTGATCTGCTTATAATAACCTTGTCATCTTCAGCAGAAATTTTGGTATTCAGAATATTATTGTGCATTCTTTTTTGCCTTAGATTTTTTCTTTATTTATGCAGGGGGCCATTACAGCCCCCCACACTTAGATTTAGCTGGCGTTTACATCAGCAATAACACCATGTGCTTTTTGCGAAGTAATTTGTAAGCCATATTCGCAGGAAATCAACCGGCGCTCTGCCAAACCAGTTTTCGCCAAGGTTTCTTGCTTTGCCGTTTGCAAATAAGCAACCTCTGCATAGTTTGGATCAAGAACAAATACATCTGGTGTATAGGCTACGCTTGACACTGTGCGAACGCGCATATGTCTGGCTGGCACGATTTGTAG
>VMHT01103657.1_pt1 | contig 11408 bp, 12 predicted proteins | sample 4693611 | NCBI WGS metagenome assembly VMHT01 (sample SAMN12280063, study PRJNA550983) | marine metagenome | isolation source: seawater sampled from same location over 5 years 0.02-0.2 micron viral filtrate | place: USA: collected off the coast of southern California halfway between the port... ... | reverse complement strand
TATTAAAGCAATAAATATTAAAACACCCGCTGAGATTGTATTAATTGTTTTTGGATTTGCTTTTATCCATGTAATTAATTTTTGTGCAAGTAAAGCATAACCAATTAAAGATAAAAAATCTAAGACAACATAAGTTGTTATTAAAATAAAAAATTGAACAACATAATTCGAGTTAAAATCAATAAACTGTGGGAATATTAAAGGAAAAAACAACCAAGCTTTAGGGCTTGTTCCTGCAACCAAAAAACCATCTTTAAAAAAAGAAAAAAAACTTTTTGAAGTAATTATTTCTGAATTTATTTCTGTAGGCGAAGATTTATAAACATCATAAGCCAAATAAAGTAAAAAAATTACCCCAACCCATTTAATAATATTTAAGAAAGTTGGATTATCTGAAAAAAAAGTACCTAAAACAAAAATTACTAAAGTGGCTTGAATAAAGTTAGCTGTAATATCGCCTAATGCAGTCCAAACACATTTTTGAATTCCATAATTCATTGAGTAAGAAACAATTACAATTCTGGGAGTGCCAGGAGTAATAAATAGAAAAATAATGATTTGTAAGAAAAGGATAAAATCTAGGGGGAGCATAAAAAAAAAGATAGTCCTTAAAAACCGGGAGCTAAAGATGGCTAAGAAGGACTATCTAGACTAATATAGCAGATCTCAAATAAAATGCATTATCGATTTTTTTCAAATATAAAGGAATTATGAAAAAAAAAGGTCACAGGCCAGTCACCAGGGTCAAAAATCCAGAGCCAAAAATTGAAGATCCAGATTGGGTCATCTGGGCAGCTTGGGCTGATAGGATCACTTTTGAGGAAATAGAAAAAAAAACTGGTTATAAGGAATCTGATGTTATTAAAATAATGAGAAGATCTTTAAAACCTTCTTCATTTAGATTATGGAGAAAAAGGGTGAGTCAAAAAAGTATTAAACATAGAAAAAAATTTGAATATTCACGAAAACAAATTACTAGTAAAATTAAAAAAGGTGACTATCTATAAACTATGAAAAAAATAACAATTTATACTGGTCCGATGTGTAACTATTGTGAAGCAGCAAAAAGACTATTAACTAGGAATAGTGCGACTTATGATGAAATTAATATTGCAACAGTAGATGGTGCAATGGATGAAATGATTAAGAAAGCTAACGGAAAAAGAACAATACCTCAAATATTTTTTGATGATCAACACATTGGTGGTTATGATGAAGTAAGAGCTTTAGAAAAACAAAATAAACTTCAAGATCTTTTAAAATAACACATAATAAACAACCCAAAAAATTAAAGTATATTCAAAAAAACTTTTAAACATTATAATTTGTTTTTCATTAAATTTTTGATTAATAAACTTTTTTGAGAAATAAAATCCAATATTTACTAACAATACACCAATGATAATACCAATCATCGTTGATTTAATAGAAAAATTCTTATAACCGAAATAACAAGCTGCAATCAAAGTAAACCAAGAAACTTTTGTAATAAAAATTTTAAAAATTAATCCAGCCTTTTTACTAAAGACTGATTGTGTTTTTATAATTGAATATGAACATATAACTCCAATTAAAAAACTTATATACTTAATTATCATTAATTTTTTGGTTTAAAAACTAGACAAACACCATTATTACAAAATCTTTTACCAGTAGGTTGAGGACCATCATCAAAGATATGACCATGATGTGCGTTGCAATTTTTACAATGATATTCTGTTCGAGCGTAACCTAACAAGTGATCAGTTTTTGTCTCAAAAACTTCAGGTAAAGACTGAAAGAATGAAGGCCATCCAGAACCACTTTCATATTTTGTTTGAGATTCAAACAATTTAATTCCACAATTTGCACAATGATAACTTCCATTTCGCTTTTCATTATTAAGTTCACTTGTGCCTGGTGGTTCAGTTCCATCTTCAAACATTACTAATTTTTGCTCAACAGTAAGATTTGGATTTTTTTTACTCATATTTGAAATAATTTAGCACATGATTGATGTAAATATGAGTGTAATTCTACAAGTTTATCAAAATCTTTGTTATATCCACCTCCTAAAACACCGCAAAGAGGAATGCCCTTAGAAAAAAAATTTTCTGTAACTATTTCGTCTCTTTGTCTAATGCCGTCATCTGAAATTTTCAATTTCCCTAGACGGTCATTAAAATGAATATCTACGCCTGCTATATAAAAAACATAATCAAAGTTTTTTTCATTTAATTGGTTCAAATAAAATCTAAGTAATTTAATATATTGTACATCTTCCATATTATCCTCAAGCTCTACATCAAGATCACTAACAGATTTCTTAGCTGGATAATTTGATTTTGAATGCATACTAAAAGTAAACACATTTTTATTATCTTTGAAGATTTCAGCACTTCCATTGCCTTGATGAACATCTAAATCAACAATTAAAATCTTTCCAGCCAATCCTCGATCCAATAAATATTGAGCTGCAACTGCCACATCATTAAAAACACAATAGCCAGCTCCACCTTCAAAATTTGCATGATGACTTCCTCCAGCAGTATTACAGGCAACACCATTATTAATTGCTAATTTTGATGCAAGTACCGTGCCACCAGTTGCCACTAGAGATCTTTGAATTACACTATCAACTAATGGAAAGCCGATTTTCTTAATGATATTTTCATCTAAAGTTTTATTTTTTACATTTTTAATATACTCCTCTGAATGAACTCTTTTTAAAGTTTCCTCCGAACATGCGAAGGGTTTATGAAATTTTTTTACTATCTTTTTTTTTAATAAATAAGAGGCAAGTTCACCAAACTTATTTATTGGGAATTTATGATCTTCACCAATCTTTGCAAAATAATCCTCATGATTAACAACAGATAAATCCATATTTATTCAATGATACGAATTGGTTTCCCATTCACGCAAGCCTCTAGTGACTCAATCATTTGAGTATAATAGATGTTATAATTTTCTGCAGTCACATAGCCTAAGTGGGGTGTTAATAATACATTAGGTAAAAACCTTAATTTATTATTTTCTGGTAGGGGTTCTTTCTCATAAACATCAAGACCCGCTCCTGCAATCTCGTTAGTTGATAGGGCAATAATTAAATCGTCTTCATTAATTATTGGTCCTCTTGAAGTGTTTATTAGAAAAGCTGTCTTTTTCATTTTATCTAATTCTTTTAACGTAATACAATCTTTGTATCTTTCTCCCCCTTGAACATGAATAGATAAAAAATCTGAGTTCTTAAGTAGATCTTCCTTACTGCAAGGTAAAACATCTAATTTTTTGCAAGTATCCAAACTTAAATTTTCACTCCATGCCATTACTTGCATACCAAATGCTTTTCCTATTTTTGCTACCTGTGACCCTACTCTCCCTAAACCAATTAAACCCAGAATTTTACCTTTCAACTCCACACCAATAGTTGTCTGCCAATATCCTTGATACATATTATCTATCTCTTCTTTCAAATTTCGAGCTAATCCTAAAATTAAAGTCCAAGTTAACTCTGGTGTTGGATTTACATTGCTTTCTGTTCCACTGACAATAATTTTTCTTTTTTTTGCTGCTACTAGATCAATAGATTTGTTTCTTAATCCACTGGTTATAATAAATTTTAATTTAGTTAAATTTTCTATTAAATTTTTAGTTATAGGTGTTCTTTCTCTCATTACCAATAAAGCTTCAAAGTCTGCTAACTTATCTAAGGCATCAGCTTCATCTTCAAATGGTTCACTAAAAATTTTTATTTCATATTTTCCTGAAAGTTTTTCAATATCAACAAACTGCTGAGAAACATTCTGGTAGTCGTCTAAAATTGCAACTTTAAGCATTTTTAATATCCTTATTTGATAAAAATAAACCTAATATAATTAAAATTGCTCCAATCAAGTGAAAAAATTGAAATATTTCATTATAAATTGCTATAGCCATAATTGAGCTAAACAAAGGAATTAAAGATAATGAAATTCCCGCTCTGTTAGCACCAATGATGGATACAGCTCCAGCCCAACAATAATAGGATCCTATACTTGGAAAAAGAGCCAAAAATATTAAAGTATAAACTAAATTGGTATCAAACTTAATTATTTGTCCATTTGAGAGCTCATATAAAAATTGCGGCAAGACACTAATTAACCCAAACGTGCAAATTACATGAACCAAAGTTAATAATGGTAAAGTAAATTTCTTTTTCTTTAAAAGAGTTGAGTAAACCCCCCAGGTCATGACACCACCTATCATTATTAAATCCCCCTTGTTAAAACTAAGTGAGAGTAAAATTTCGAGTTTAAGTTTAGTTATAATTGCTAGAATTCCACATACTGAAATAATAAGACCTAAAATTTGGAATTTATTAGTTTTTTCAATTTTAAATAAAAAACAAAGCAAAATTATTATTGCTGGGATAGCAGCATTAAAAAGAGATGCATTAATCACTTGGGTATGAATTAATGATAAATATGTAAAAGAATTAAATAGGCCAACACTTGTTAATCCTAAAAAAAATAATAAAGGTAAATTATTTAAAATCGTGTTTTTATATTTTATGATTTCTTTGTAGGTAAAAGGTAACAATATCAACCAAACAAGTGACCAACGATAAAACACTAAAGACAGAGGAGGAATTTCAGATAAAAAAGCGTACTTTCCTACCATGAAGTTACCAGCCCAAAATAAAGATGCACATACCAGCATCAAATATGCTTTGATGTTTCGCATGAATTAATTAAATCTTATTGAGCTATAAGGATCTAAATTTAAATTAGTGTTTTCTTTAGCTATCATTCCAGAAACAATCTTTCCAGAAATCGGGCCTAATGTCCATCCCAAATGATGATGTCCAAAACAGTAAAATACATTTTTATGATTTTTTGATGGTCCCATGACTGGAAGAAAATCTGGAAGTGTTGGTCTAAAACCTAGCCATTCATCTTCATGTTCTGGAAGATCTCCCAACATATACTTGGCATTGTTAATTAAATTTTTAATTCTTGATTTTGAAAGCGGATTATTTAAACCACCAAATTCTACTGTGCCAACTACTCTCAAACCTTGTTCCATTGGTGTAATTCCAAAGCCTCTATTAGAAAAAATTACTGGTCTACTTAATAAATGGTCACAATCTTTAAAGTGAATATGATAACCTCTTTCAGTATCTAATGGTATTCTTTCTCCTAAATTATCAGTTAATTTTTTCGAAAAAGCTCCACAGGCAATTACAATTTTGTCAAAGTTGAATCGTTTATCATCCGATATAATAATTGGTTTTTCATTATCAAATTGAATATCTTTAATATCTTTCTTTTCAAATTTTCCACCCTTTTTTAAAAAAAGTTCAAAGAGTTTTAATAAAATTTTTTTTGGATTTCTTGCATGTCTAGCATATGGATAATAGACACCTGCATGATAAAAAGGTTTTATGTGAGGTTCTAAATCATGAATCTCAGCTTTGCTGACTAGTTGTTGCTCAACTCCAAGCTCATCTCTAACTCTTATTTCTAAATCACGACTTTTCAAATCTTTATCATTCCAAATGTAAAGAATGCCTTTGTTTTCAACTAACCCATCTAATTGAATTTCTTCAAATAATTCATCATAAGCAGGTAGTGCTAAATCTAAAATCTGATGCATATTTTTGGCTGTATGCATCATTTTTTTTTTACTTGTGTTTAAAATAAACTTTATCAACCAAGGAATCATTTTGGGCATATAGTTCCACTTTAACGCTAAAGGTCCTGTTGAGCTCAATAACATTGCGGGAACGTCTGCAAGAATATCAGTTCTATTTAAAGATAAAGATGCGTAAGGAGAAAAGTGGCCCGCATTACCATATGATGCAGCAGGGCTTCCAGGTTCATCTCTATCAAAAATTGTTACATTAAAACCTTTTTTTTGAAGAAATAAGGCATTTGAAACTCCTTGGATTCCAGCTCCAATTATACCTACGGATAAATTATTATTCATACTATGTATATACAGTTATTTTTTAAAATAATTTAAGCGACAAATTATACTTAAGCAATTGATTGTTGACTATGAACTTTTGCGCTCATCACAATTCCAAAACCAATCATAGTTGCAAGCATCGAGGAACCACCATAAGACATAATTGGCAAGGGAGAACCTACTATAGGTAATAATCCAAGAACCATACTCATGTTTATTGTGATAAAAACAAAAATCGCTGCAGCAAAACTATAACAAAATATCTTCGCAAAATAACTTCTAGAACTAGCTCCAATCGCAACTATTCTATAAATTATTATTGCATAGATTATTAACAGAAGAGCAGAACCTACAAAGCCAAACTCCTCTGAAAAAAGAGTGAAAATAAAGTCCGTATGCTTTTCAGGTAGAAATTCTAGATAACTTTGTGTTCCCTTTAGAAAGCCTTTACCAAATATTCCACCTGAACCAACAGCTATTTTAGATTGAATAATTTGATATCCCGCACCCAAAGGATCTTTGTCTGGGTTTAAAAAAGTTAAAACTCGCATTTTTTGGTATGGTTTCAAAAATGCAATTATGAAAGGTAAAGAAATTACAAAACCTAAAATAGTATAAATAAAATACTTATGATTAATACCAGCAAACCATAAAACTGCAATTCCACTTATTGCTATAAGAAGCGATGTACCTAAATCAGGCTGAACAATTACAAGACCCATTGGTAAAATAATTATAATTAATGAGGTCAAAATTGTATAAATTGAATTAACATTTTCTAACTTCATTCTATGAAAATATTTAGCAAGACAAAGAATTATAAATATCTTCATTAACTCCGAGGGCTGCAAATTAATGAAGTATAAATCAATCCATCTTTGAGAACCTGATGATGTTATACCGAACAAATATGTCCAAACTAAAAGCCCTATAATTAAAATATAAGAGAGGTAGCCTATTGAAAACCAGTATTTGATATTAATAAAAGAAAAGATTAACATCATAAAAGTAAATACAACTAACTTAGTAAAATGACTTTTTGTATGAAACAGTACTTTTCCACCATCAGTAGAATACATAGTGGCAAGACTAATAAAACCCAATAAAAGAATACAAACTAATAGAATATAATCAAAATTTTTAAATTTTTGAAAAAAACTAAAATTATTACTAGATATTCTTTGATGCTGATACATTTAAATCTCTAAATATTTTTTATCATTTATTAATTGTCGTAATTTATGACGATCAATAATCAGTTTAAATAATTTTTTTGCCATTGGAGCTGCTGTGGCACTTCCACTTCCTCCATGCTCTACGATAACACTAAGAGCATACCTTGGATTTTTATATGGACCGAATGCTACATAAAGAGCATGATCTCGTTCCTCATAAGGAATTTCAAAAGTTTTTAAATCTAATTCACGATCTCTTTCAGTAATTTTTTTAACTTGTGCTGTTCCAGTTTTTCCAGCAAATTGATAATTTAGATCATCAATTCTAGATTTGTAAGAAGTCCCTCTTACTTCATTAGTTGAGGCAAACATTGCATCTTGAATAATTTTGATATTCTTAGAATTTGTATACAGTGGCATAAATTTATCAATCTGAGCTTCATTATTTTCATCATCAACTACCATTTTTGGATAAATCTTATGTCCCCCATTACCAATTTGAGCGGTCATTAAACATAATTGTATAGGGGTTGTTTGAATATAACCTTGACCAATTCCAGTTATTATTGTTTCTCCTAGTAGCCATCCTTGCCCTAATGCATTTTTTTTCCATTGGGTATTTGGAACTAAACCTCTTTTTTCAATACTGAATAAATCTCCAAAAACTTCTTTTCCTAGTCCAAATTTTTTTGCTGTTTCACTTAATTTATCTACCCCTAGTTTACGAGCTACTTCATAAAAATATATGTCACAGGATTGTTTCATGGCGTTTCTGAGATTCATAAATCCATGTCCATGTTTTTTCCAACAATGATAAGTTTGACCATACAATTCTAATGGATGCTTGTGCCCTCTACAATTTACACTAAAATTAGTATTAATAATTCCATTTTCTAAAGCTGATAAAGCAACAATAGGTTTAATTGTTGATCCTGGAGAATAGTTTCCTTGCAAAGTCTTATTAACTAAGGGCTTAAGAGGATTATTTCTAATTAATTGCCAGTCATCTTTACTAATACCGAATACAAATAAATTTGGATCAAATGATGGGGATGAATGCATTGCTATTATATCACCTGTGTAAATATCCATCACACATATAGAACCAGCTTGATCTTTAAGTAATTCATTCGCTAATTTTTGTACTTCAGTATCAATTGTGAGACGTAAAGTTTTTCCTTTTTCTCCTTTTTGAAACTCTAATTGGCTAATTCTTCTGCCATAAGCATTTACCTCATATCTTTCAATATCATTTGTACCAATTAATTTATTCTCATAAGATTTTTCAAGACCAACTTTTCCAACTTTAAGACCAGGAACAAAATTTTTCTTAATTGCTTCAGTATTTTCAATATCACTTTCATTAGCCTGACTTACATAACCAATTAAATGAGTGAAATTCTCTTTGTATGGGTAATTTCTTGAAATCGAAATGACTGGCTTTACTCCATTTAAATCATATAAATGATTATTAATTTTTGAAAATTTTTTCCAACTCAAGTTATCTGAAACTATTAAAGTTTCCCAAGGTTTAATTTCATTTTTCTTTTTTAGTACTTTCTTGAATTCTTTATCTGATAATTCTAAAAGATCTTTCAATCGGTAGATTACATATCTAAAATCTTCAACTTGTTCAGGAATTACGTGTAGTTGATATGCCTCAAAGTTACCAGCTATTACATTACCAAAATAATCATGAAATTCTCCTCTAACAGGTGCTAATTTCCATTCTCTTATTCTATTTTTATCTGAAAGAGTTAGATATTTTTTATTTTCTTTAACTTGCAAAAAAAATAATCTACTCACAATTCCTATCATTACAAAAAATTTTAATGATCCCGTTATGAACATTCTTCTATTAATGGAATTGAGTTTTTTTACATTATCACTTGAAGAATTAATCATCTAATCCTCTCAAGTAATAATTAAAGATAGATACAAAGATGATATAAAAAGTCCAAGTAAAGAATGTGTTGACAAGATAATCCATCAAAATGAGTTTGTATGAAAAAAATAATGTTAAAATTGAGTAGTTAATTGAATTAAGTAAGCTAATGATAAACAAAAAATAGAACCAATCTTTTATTTGATTTGGTCTAATTGTAATATTTCTAAAATATGAGGTAGCTATACAAATTAAAATATAAGATAAGCTGCTTATACCTAGGGGGAGTCCAACAACGGTGTCATTAATCAAGCCTGCAAAAAATACAAACAAATAATCAAAATTTTTAAAGTCTTTTAAAGTAAAGAAAAAAATTAGTATGAAGGGAAAATTAAAAGAAAAATAATCTAAATTTAAATAGTTGAAATCAAATTCATTTAACACTGATGTTAATAATACAATCAATGGTAAAAATGAATATACTTTGTAATAGAATCCTCTTGATTTCAAACTAGTCATTTTTTCTTCCTTTATTTAATACACATTCTCTATACTGAGGTGTTCCAACAATAAAACCCTTGTTATTGAAAAAAGATTTTCGACATTTATGACTGTATTCTAAATTTAATCTTAGGAATTCCAATTCATTGGTGTCAATATCAAACTGATTAATAACTTGTTTTTGTTCTGTTATTTTTTTTTGAAAGTTTGTTATTTGATTATTTAAATTGATAATTTGTGATTTTAAATTTTCATTTTCATCTTTGAATTTTAAATTACTTTGTTCAATTATCTCCAATTCCTCTTCTAATAATCTTAATTTAGCACTTATTGGAGTTTGATTATCTGAGTTGGTGGTTGACCCTTCAGCTGATTTGTTTATTTCAGTTTTAATTATTGTCTCAGCAAAAACATACTTCAGCTGGGAAAAGTCACTATAAAATTCTACATAATATTTTTTCGATTTTTTATTTTCTTTAATTTTTACTTTACCTACTGGTATTCCACTTTTGAAAATTGCACCTGTGCCAGATGTATAAACTATACTTTCTTCAGTAAATTCATCTGAAAAACCGTCTTTTATATATTGTATTTGAGCATTATTCCCTCCACTTCCGGTTATGATGGCCTGAATATTTTGAGGAGCTATTGTTACTGGAACATTCGAATTTAAGTCAGATAACAATAAAACTCTAGATGTTTTGTAATTTACTTCTATAACTCTTCCAACTAAATAGGATTGGTCGTATACATTAGTTCCTATTTTAATATTATCTTTACTGCCTTTATTGATAATTATACTTTTTAAAAATGGACTATCATGATCAACAATAATTTTTGCTAGTACCTTATCCGAACTTGACACATAATCATTAATTAATTCTTTTAACTCATTATTTTCGTATTGAGTTATTTCACTAAAAATATTTTTTGATTTAAGAGTATTTAATTCGTTTCGAGTTTTTTTATAATCGTTAAAATAAGTTGAATAATCTCTCACTTCGATGAAAGAATTTTTAATTATATTTTCAGGAATCGATACAATGAATGAAGATCGATAAACTAATTCGTTGATACCAATTTTAAGATATCTTATTACTCTAAAGTCGAGGCTTGATAATACGATTACAAAAACTGAAATAAATATTAAAGTAAGTAATGAAAATTTTTGCTGAGTGCTCTTTTTTAAAAACGCAGATCGGATTGCAATTATAAAATCATCTCTGCTTGAGGCCATTATTCTTAATATTCAGTCAACATAGTAGAGAATGTTTGTTCCTGATCTAGTGCTTTACCAGTTCCTACTGCAACACATGATAGGGGATCATCTGCAATGTGAACAGGCAGGCCTGTTTCTTTAGAAAAACGTTTGTCGATATTTTTTAATAAAGCTCCGCCGCCTGTTAAAACCAATCCCATATCAACTAAATCAGCAGACAATTCTAGCGGAGTACTTTCTAAAGCATCCTTGATTCCATTTACCATTTGTCTCAAAATATCATTTAATGCTTCAGCTGTATCTTCCTCTGTAATGTTAACTTCCTTTGGTGTTCCTGATCTTAAATCTCTTCCTTTGACTGCATAAGTGTTATTATTTGTAGGAATGGCTGTTCCAATTTCTTTTTTTATTTTTTCAGCTGTGCTATCTCCAATCATTAAATTATATTCTTTTCTCATATAGTTAACCATTGCTCCATCCATGGCATCACCTGCAACTCTCAATGATTTAGAGTAAACCAATCCTCCTAATGACATTACTGCTATTTCACTTGTACCACCGCCTATATCAACGACCATAGAACCTGTTGCCTCTGAAATAGGAAGGTTTGCACCAATTGCAGCTGCGATTGGTTCCTCAATTAATTGTACTCTTCTTGCCCCTGCTGCTAATGCACTATCTTGAATAGCTTTTCTTT